>JAEEGF011666516.1_pt1 | contig 28664 bp, 25 predicted proteins | sample 9134171 | NCBI WGS metagenome assembly JAEEGF01 (sample SAMN16246542, study PRJNA631951) | gut metagenome | biome: gut microbiome; feature: rumen; material: AP-attached | host: Bos | place: Iran: Karaj | collected 2018-10 | reverse complement strand
ACTAAGCCTGTAGACGCTTTGCGCGGACCTTTCTCGGACGGGAGTTCAACTCTCCCCGCCTCCACCACATGATATTTTCAGACAGCCTCACAAAGTCCATAAGACTTCGTGAGGCTTTGATTTTTCAGATTATTTGCGTCTCGTATGATTTCATGTATGTATGACAAGCTCATCCATGCTCATCGGGGAGAAGGACTCATGGACACTTTTTTATCCTTTAACTCTGGATCCAATAAGTATCCCTCACGCCGCAGCGTGGTGTACGGAACGAATGGAATGGTCTGCACATCCCAGGCGCTGGCGGCCCAGGCCGGGCTTGACATACTGAAAAGGGGAGGCAATGCGATAGACGCTGCCCTAGCCACGGCGATCAGCCTGACTGTGCTGGAACCTCCCAGCAATGGCGTTGGCAGCGATCTGTTCGCGCTGGTCTGGCATAAGGGAAAGCTGTACGGGTTGAACGGCAGCGGTCCTGCTCCCATGGCGCTTACCAGGGAAAAAGTGCTGGCGAAACTCCATCAGGACGGCAAGGCGAAGGGGACGTGTTCGGACAGCGGGGAGATCATGGACCTATCCGTTTCCTCCATGCCGGACAACGGTTGGGAGACTGTGACCGTTCCCGGTGCGCCTGCTTCATGGAAAGCGCTTCATGAACGCTTTGGCGTTGCAGATCTTGCTTCATTGTTTGAAGCGGCGATCCGGTATGCGGAAGATGGCTATCCCCTGCAGCCGGTCTGCAGCAAATTATGGAAGGAGAATGCCTCAAAAGTCTCAGGGCTGGAAAAGGAAATGATGTATCAGCCCTTTTGGGAGACATTTTTCAAGGACAAAAGGCTGGAACCGGGAAGCGTCGTAACGATGCCTGAGCTGGGCAGCACACTGCGCAGGCTGGCAGAGAGCAACTGCGACAGCTTTTATAAGGGAGACATTGCCAGGGAAATGATCCGGTTTTCCCGTGAAACGGGAGGCTATCTCACCGAAGCAGATCTGCATGATTATCGACCTGAATGGGTCGAGCCCATCAGGCTGGATTACCGGGGATACGATGTATGCGAGATCCCGCCCAACGGCCACGGCCTGGTCGTCCTTATGACGCTGAACATATTGCGGCATGTGGCTTTGACGGAAAAGGAAGATCCGGAAACGGTGCATAAGCAGCTGGAAGCCATGAAGACGGGATTCACGGACGGAAAGATGTATATTGCGGATCCCCGTTACATGAAAGCAGATGTCGCGTACTTTCTCGGTGAGGGATATGGCAAGAAACGGGCTGCGGAGATCGGTGCCGGGGCCCGTCTTCCCAGGCCGGTGGACTTGGACTGTGGAGGTACAGTGTACCTTTGCACGGCAGACCGTGAGGGGAACATGGTGTCCCTGATCCAGAGCCATTTCAACAACTTCGGTTCCAAGCTGTCCGTTCCGGGGACAGGCATCCTGCTGAACAACAGAGGAAAGAATTTCAGCCTTGACCCGGGACATGACAACTGCCTGGCTCCGGGGAAAAAACCGTATCATACCATCATACCGGGATTCTTGCTGAAAAACGGGGAGGCCGTAGGGCCTTTTGGCGTTATGGGCGCCTTTATGCAGCCTCAGGGGCATGTCCAGGTCGTCAATAACCTGATCGATTTTTCCCTGAATCCCCAGGAAGCACTGGATGCGCCGCGCTGGCAGTGGATAGGCGGTAAAACCGTTGAAGTGGAAGCTGGTTTTGAAAAAAAGACAGTGGAAGACCTGAAGAAGCGGGGCCATGTCATAAGCGTTGCGGAAGACTTCACCTCTTTTGGCAGGGGACAGATGATCCTCCGGCAGCCTGGCGGCGTTTACGCGGCTGCTACGGAACCGCGTGCCGACGGCGTCGTCGCCGCCTGGTGAAGATCCTGCATCGTGGCGGCAGGCATCCTTCCTGTTTCTTTTTTTGCCTGGGGGAGCATATCGTTCCCCAGCGTGGATAAAAGCCCTTGCATCATGAACTGCCTGGATGAGCCCTGCCTGCGGCAGTCCGCGCTGCCGGACGCCCTATCCAGGGTATCTTGCCAGGCCGCGGGCGGGGGGACACGGATGCAGGGTGTCCCGCGGGATCCCAGGGGCAGAGGTCTTTTTCAGGCTGACTTTCCCCCCTGCTTCCTTTATGATGCTGCCGTGCACAGCAAATCTTCACAGGCCGCCAGGAGGTGACGAATGAAACTTGCCACATTCATCCATGAAGGGAAGGAGCGAGTCGGGATAGTCGATGGCGACGGCGTGATCCCGGTCCCGGGATGTGCATCCATGGAGGATCTGATCCGTACGGGCCTTCCGGCAGAGCTGCCGCATGTGCGGATCCCCCTGGAAGACGTCAGGCTCCTGGCTCCGATCCCGAGGCCTTCCCAGGATGTCATATGCCTGGGCATGAACTTCGCGGACCATACCCATGAGGCGGCGAAGTTCCATCCGACGCTGGTGCGGGAAAGCCATGCCGTGTATTTTTCAAAGCATGTGAACGAAGCGGTCCCTGACGGCGGGGTGGTGGACAGCCACCCCGATGTGACGAGCCAGGTGGATTACGAGGCCGAGGTGGCGGTCATCATCGGCAGGGACGCCCTCAGGGTCAAAAAGGAAAACGCCCGGGGATACGTTTTCGGATATACGATCCTCAATGACATCTCCGCCAGGGAGGTCCAGACCCGGCACAAGCAGTTCTTCCTGGGGAAGAGCCTGGATGGCTTTGCTCCCCTTGGGCCATGGATCGTCACGGCAGACGAATTCCCCTTCCCGCCGGCCATCGGCATCCGCTGCCGTGTGAATGGGGAGCTCCGGCAGGACGGCAACACGTCCAGCTGGATCTATGGGATAGAGGACGTCATCGAAGAGCTTTCCGCAGGGATGCTGCTGAAGGCGGGGACGATCATTTCCATGGGGACGCCCGCCGGGGTCGGCATGGGATTCCAACCGCCGAAATTCCTGAAGAAAGGCGATGTCGTTATCTGCGAAGCGGATGGCATCGGCACATTGACGAACAGGATCGGCTAAGCGGCGCCGGTGGGCGCCCTGCTCCGGCACCTGGCAGCGAGGCCCGTTCTGCCGGATCCTTGCACCCAGGAAGAACAGCATGGCGCCTTCCCCCTCCTGCCGGTCGCAATGGCCGGAGCAGGGAACGCTATGCCTTTGCGCTTGCCAGGGCCTTCTCCATTTTCGCCCTGGCTGGCCCGTACTTGTCCAGAAGACGGACGCGGACATCTTCGGGAAGCCTGCCCAGGCGGTCAGGGTCTGTGTTGTGGAGCAGGTCTGCCAGCTTGACAGCCATGGCTTCCCTGCAGCCTGAAGCAATGATGCCGTCGATGTATTCCGGATAGGGAACCCCTTTCCTGTGCGTGAGGAGCCTGACCTCTCCGCATACCTTGGGACCGAAGCGCGTTTCCACTTCCTCGAAGGTCGCCTTCCCGTCCTCGACGGCATCGTGAAGAAGGGCGGCTATGCAGGCGGAGCCGTCCAGCCTGAGTTCCTCCACCATTTCCCTGGTCCTGAGGAAGACGGCGACCGGATGGGTCCAGTACGGCACACCGTTCTTGTCCGCATCCCCCTCGCAACGCACGGCCAGAAATTCCATGGCCTCCATAAGGCTGTCCATCGTGACCTCCCTGTACGATCCGAAATGATCCTGGTCAGAGCTTGTTGCTGTCAACAAAAAATTGACATGTACATATCTGTTTATCGGATAAAAATATCATGTGATGCGCTGTTATTTTCCGAACTATCCATATATTTTTATCTGTTTAATGGATAATTACATGGTCGCGCATAAAGGCCCTGCCTGCCATGCGATCCAGAGTCAGATCTTGTCCGCGGGAGCATCTCCCAGGCGTTCATGACCCTTTGCAGGGCTCCCGCACGCCGAAGGCCAGTGCGTAACCGACGGGGATGACGATGAGCGTCAGCAGCGTGGCTGCAAGAAGGCCGAAGACGATAGTGGCGGCCATGGCGTCGAAAAACACGTCGAAAAGCAAGGGCAGGATGCCCAGCACAGTGGTCCCGGCAGCCATGGTCACCGGCCTGAGCCTGCTCACGGAAGCCTCCACCAGCGCCGCATAGGGCGGCCTGCCCTTTTTCCGTTCCAGGCCGATCTGGTCGAGGAGCACGATGGAGTTTTTGAGCAGCATGCCCGTGAGCCCGAGGAATCCCAGTATGGCCATGAAGCCGAAGGATTTGCCCGTGACCAGCAGTCCGGCGACGACGCCGATGAGCGCGAAGGGTATGGCGCAGAAGGCCAGGACCGGCTCGCGCAGGGTCCTGAACAGGCTCATGAGCATGAGGAACATGAGCAGCATGAAGAAGGGGAAGGTGGCGCGCACGCCTTCCAGGGCATCTTCCTTCTGTTCGTATTCCCCGGCCCATTCCATGGTGTAAAGCGGCGGGAGATGGATGGATCCGATCTTCTCTTTGATCTCGTCCCTGAGCTGCGCGGCGTTGACGCCCCATTCGCTGCACTGCGCGGTGATGGTCGGGATGCGGTCCCTGTGCCAGATCTGCGGCGCCACCCAGACGGTTTCAAAACCGTCTGTGACGGCCTCCAGGGGCAGGTTCCTGCCGGCGGCGTTCCAGACCTGCACGCTGGACAGCTGGCTGAAGGAGCGTTCTTCCCTGACCGGGCGCGAGATGATGGGGATGAGCTCATCGCCTTCGCGGAAGGCCCCGCAGGCGACGCCGCTGAAGTTCCATTGCAGGGACTGGGCGAGGTCTTTGCGCGTGATGCCCGAGCTGCGCCCCTTGAGCTCCGAATAGAGGATGCGGCTCGTCTTGACGGGCGGCCGCCAGTCATCGCGTATGTGCCGGGCATGGCCGCTCTGTCGCATGATCTCCTTGGCCTGCGCGGCCAGCTCCCGCAGGACATCGCTGTCCGGTCCGGAAAAGCGCACCGCCACCTTGGAAGGGATGCAGATGACGTCGCTGAAGCGCAGCACCATGGCATCCGCGCTGGGAAAGTTCCTGGCGAGGAACGCTTCGATCTGCGGCGTGAGCGCGTCGATGTCCTCCACGCTGTCCGTCTCCATGACCAGCTGCCCGTAGTCAGGGGAGGGGCTGGTGACATCGTAGCTGAACAGGAAGCGCAGGCTGCCTGCGCCCACGAACTCCGTCACGTTCCGGATGCCCGGGAGCTTGCTGACATAGGCGGCTATCTGCCTCACGTCGCCCGCGGTCTCGTCGATGTGGCTGGCGGAGTTGCGCCAGTAATCGATGTAGAATTTCGTCCTGGCGGAATCGGGGAAGAAGGACTGCGGGACGGACAGGAAGCCTGCGGCAGAGACCGCAAGCGCGGCAAACAGGGCGCCCATGGTCAGGGTGCGGTGGCGCAGGCAGGCCGCGAGCAGGCACCGGTAGGCCCTGTATACCGCCCCGCCGTAGATCTGGCCGGATCCCTGCGGTTGCGGCCTGATGAGGAAGAGGCAGAGCAGGGGCGTGAAGGTCAGCGCCATGATCCAGCTCAGAAGGAGCGAGATGGCGATGACGGAGAACAGGGACCGGCAGAATTCGCCGACGTTGCCGGTGTTCAGCCCGATGGAGCCGAAGGCCAGGATGGCGACCAGGGTCGCTCCCAGAAGGGGCCAGGCCGTTTCGCGGGCGATCTCGGAAAGCGCCGCTTCGGGCCGCGCGCCCGCCGCGGTCTTGACGAGGTATCCGTCGGCGATGACGATGGCGTTGTCGACGAGCATGCCCAGGGCAAGGATGAGCGTGCCCAGCGAGACCATGTGCAGGTCGATGCCTGCGGCGTGCATGCAGATGAAGGTGCCCAGGATGGTGAGCAGCAGCGTCGCCCCGATGGCTATGCCCGAGCGCAGCCCCATGGTCAGCAGGAGGACGGCGATGACGATGCCCACGGATTCCACGAGATTGGCCATGAAGGTCTTGATGGAACGCCTGACATCGTCGGACTGGTAGTTGACAAAGCCAACGGTCATGCCCCCGGGGAGGGAGCTGCGCATTTCTTCCAACCGCTTCTGGATGGCGTTCCCCAGGGACACGACATTGGCGCCTTCCACGGCGGAGATGCCGATGCCTATGGCGGGCTCGCCGTTGAAGCGCATGATCTGGCTTGCCGGCTCCGCATGCCCGCGGCTGACCCTGGCGATGTCGCCAAGGCGCAGGAGCGTGCCCGGGCTGCCCGTGATGATCAGGTCGCGGATGTCGTCCAGGCTGTCTATGGAGCCGGAGACCATGAGGCTGGCATACTCATCCGCTATGTGCACAGATCCTGCGTCCGCCTGGGCATTGCTGCTTTCCAGCGTCTGGAATATCTGCTGCTGCGTGATGCCGAGCCCGGCCAGCCGGGCGCGGTCGAATTCCACGTAGATGGCCTTTTCCTGGACGCCCCAGAATTCCACGCGGGCGACGCCGCTGACCAGCAGCAGCTGCTTTTTGATAAGGTCCGCCTGGGCTTTAAGTTCGTCGATGCCGTATCCTTTGCCGGAGATCGCAAGGAACATGCCATAGACGTCGCCGTAATCATCCCCTACGCGCATGCCTGCGACGCCCGCAGGCAGGCGGGGGCGTATGTCGGCGGTCTTCCGCCGCAGTTCGTCCCAGATCTGGGGCAGTTCCGCGGAATCGACCTCGGGGCGTATGTAAACGTTGATGAGCGAGAACCCGTTGCGGCTGACCGAGGTCAGGTAGTCCACCTGGGCCATTTTCTGGATCTCTTCCTCGATCTTCTCGGTCACTTCCCGCTCGACCTGGCGGGAAGCGGCCCCCGGGTACAGCGTCGTCACCGTGGCCCGTTTTATCTTGAAGGGCGGGCTTTCCAGCTTGCCCATGCCCTGGTAGGAGGCGATGCCCCCCAGGAGCACGGCCAGCATGAGCACCCAAAAGAGCGCCTTGTGCTGCAAGGCATATTCAACGATCTTCATGCAGGGACTCCCGGTCAGCGGCAGGCAAAGGACCTCCCTGCCGGCATGTCCATCCGGAAGGGGCTTCCAGCCCTGCGGCTTTCCGGGGGGCATATTAACGCCGGAAGGCGTCGTTCGGCAAGCCTTGGCGAAAAGCTACGCCGGAGGGGGCAAATGTCCTTGCACGGCAGGCTGCCTGCCGCCTGCAAGGAAGATGCGGCAAGCAGGAAAGGGGCGCCAGGATCTGCCGGGCCGCCGTCAGGGGAACAGGACGAGCCCTGCCAGGTAGCTGGCGGCGTTGGTCAGCAACAGCGTTTTGAAGAGCTTTCTGCCATCGGCGTCGAAGACGCAGAGGCAGAGCATCCATTCCAGGCAGACCACGGCGGCCTCGCAGCAAAGGGCGAAGGCGCCGCGGTTGCTCTGGTAGGCGCACTGGACGGCAAATCCGTTCAGCAGCAGATTCGTCATGGCATTCACGGCGGCGAACCACAGCAGCTGGCGGGGGCGCCGGAACCCGCAGGCGAAGAAGAGCGGCGTTTCGATGAGCACGGTGAGGACCATGGGCAGGAACATGCCCGGCAGCATGGCGGACACCTCAGGCATGGCCTGCCCCGCCGTAGCCCAGGCGTGCCCGTTCCGCCCCTCCATGCCTGGCATAGAGCAGGCCGGCAAGGAAGAGCAGCATGAACTGCGCCGCCACCATGCCGGGCATGGGGAAGAAAGATCCCTGCCTGAAGAACGCCCCCGGCAGCAGGCATCCGGCGGCCATGCCGAACACCATGCCCGGATGCGCCGGGAAGCACCAGTGCGCCAGCCGCAGCGTCAGCGGCATGGTCATGTTGAAGGCGAAGGCCAGCAGCAGGGCGGAAGCCAGGCCGCGCAGCTGCAGCGCCGCAAAGCTGATGAGGAAGACGGCAAGGACGGTGTTCCTGTAGCCGGCCTTGTCGCAGAAAAGCCCGCCCAGGCATTTGCCGGCGGCAAACACGCAGGCAAAGAGCAGGGCGTGTCCCGCAACGGAGCCGCCCCCGCCGAAGCCGCGCAGGACGACGCCGCCCATGAGCAGCGCCGCGCAGCAGAACAAGGGCAGTTGTGGGGCATGGGGCATCCCTGCGGCCGAAGGGTCCGGGGGCATGGCTTCCCCGGGGGCTGCCCGGTGCAGCGCAACGGCGGATCCGGCGGCGCAGGCTGCGCACGCGGCAAGGAAGGGCAGCGCTGGGACCATGCCGCCCAGTCCCAGGGCAAGCCCCACGGCGCCGCCGGAAACGAAAAGGCCGGGCTCAAAAAACGTCCCGGACCGGACGAGCACGCATCGCCCGCCGGCAGCATGGAAGACGCAGTTGCCCAGCCCCAGCAGCGCGGCCTGGGCCGCAGGACCGAGGGCCGGCACGCAGCCCAGCCCCAGCAGGAAGGGGGATGCCGCCAGCGTCCGGACCGTCCATGCGGGGCGCTCGTCCAGGGCCAGCCCTGCCGCCCATTGCCCGCCGAAGGCGATGGCATTGTACATGGCGAAAAAGAAGGCGGCGCGCTCCCATTGGGGCTCCCGCAGGGCGTAGTCCATCATGGCCGCGGCACAGGTCCCGTCCACGGCCAGGTGGAAGAGCGTGAGCAGCGCGGCCAGGAGCCTCATTTCGTCCTGGCCGGCCAGGGCTTCAGCCACGTCTCAGGGATGCCGCCGGGATCATGGGCGGACTGCCCGCCCACATCTGCGGGGAGCATGGCCCCTCCCTTCTTCTCCAGCACGGCGGAATGGCTGCACTGGAACCTTGGACCCTGCTCATCCACAAAGAGGTACGCCGTGCTGCCCGCAGGGATCGGCAACGGCCCCTTTTTCCTGACCGTTCCCTTCTGGTAGCGGTGGAGCTTGACCTCGGCATCCAGGGAGAAGACGGCTTTTTCCCCGTCCGTCAAAGCATCTGCGGGGATGGGGATGAGGAACCTGGAAGCGAGGGGCGCTTCGTTGTGGACGTAGCATCTCCATGCCTTCACGGGCTCTGTGCGGGCAGACAAGGCCACGCTCATGTTGCACGGGCCCGGGACGGTCACGGTGAAGCAGGGGACGGGCGTCCCCTGGGCATTGGCGCGGGGGACCATGGCAAAGCCCGGCTCGACGCTGACATCGCTGCTGAAGGGTTCGGCCAGGACATAGCGCGGGGGCGGCGGCAGGAGGTCTGCCGCCGCGGGCACGGCCGCGGCCATGCAGCATATCGCCATGAGCAAAGAGAAGATCTTCATCGTTCCTCCGGGCAAGGGAGCCATGTTGCAGGCGGACGGGATGTCCGCTGCCTGCATCCTATCCCGTATGCCGGAGATTTTCCAGTGTTTCCCTGCACGTTCCCGCCTTGCCGCGCCGCATCGCCTTTGCCTGGGGACCGCCAGGCCGGCAGCTGTGCGGGGCGTGGGGCGCACCGCCATGATTGACGGGCGGCGGCGGCAGGGATAAAAGATTTTCTTGCGTCCACCATAGGTGCCGCACACTTCAACGATCCAAGGAATTTTTGCCCATGCTTGATCTCAAGTTGCTGCAGAAGCAGCCGGAAGTGGTCGCCAAGGCCCTTGCCGACCGCCATTCCAGCGTATCCATCGAGGAATTTCAGGAACTGGACGCCAGGCGCCGCGCCGCCCTTACGGAAGTGGAAACGCTCAAGGCGCAGCTCAAGAAGGAATCCGGCGACGTCGCCAGGCTGAAGCGCGCCGGGCAGGACGCCTCCGGACTCGTGGCGAAGCTGGGGCTGCTTTCGGACCGCATCAAGGAGCTCGACCAGAAGGCCGACGACATCAAGGAGCAGCTTTACCAGTGGATGCTGCGCGTCCCCAACATCCCGGACGCTTCCGTGCCCGTGGGGCTCGACGAGAACGACAACCCCGAGCTGCACCGCTGGGGGACGCCGCGCGAGTTCGGCTTCGCCCCCAAGCAGCACTTCGAGGTGGGCGCGGCCGCAGCCGGGCTGGACTTCGAACGCGGGGCCAAGCTCGCCGGATCGCGCTTCTGCGTTTCGCGCGGCGTGTTCGCGCGGCTGGAACGGGCGCTGATGAATTTCTACCTGGACACGCAGACCACGGAATTCGGGGCCACGGAGATCCTGCCCCCGTTCATGGTCAACCGCGCCACCATGCAGGGCACGGGGCAGCTGCCCAAGTTCGAGGAAGACCTCTTTAAAATGCCGGAGTGGGACTACTACCTCATCCCCACGGCGGAAGTGCCCGTGACCAACCTGCACGCCGGAGAGATCCTCGAAGAAGACCAGCTGCCGCTGCGCTACACCGCCGGCACGCCCTGCTTCCGCTCCGAAGCCGGCTCCGCCGGCAAGGACGTGCGCGGGCTGATCCGCCAGCACCAGTTCATCAAGGTGGAGATGGTGCGCTTCGCCCATCCCGGCAAGTCCTGGGAGGAGCTGGAAAACATGCGCCGTTGCGCGGAGATCCTGCTGGAGAAGCTGGAGCTGCCCTACCGCACGATCACGCTCTGCACCGGCGACATGGGATTCGGCTCGGCCAAGACCTACGACGTGGAAGTCTGGCTGCCGGGGCAGAACACCTACAGGGAGATCTCTTCCTGCTCCAACTGCGTCGACTTCCAGGCCCGCCGCGCCAACATACGCTTCCGTCCGAAGGGCGGCGGCAAGCCGGAGTTCGTGCATACGCTCAACGGTTCCGGCCTGCCCACGGGGCGCTCCCTGGTCGCCGTCATCGAGAATTACCAGCAGGAAGACGGCTCCATCGTCATCCCGGCCGTGCTCCGTCCGTACATGGGCGGGCTGGACGTCATCCGTCCGGATGCGGTCAGATAGGGCCTGGCCATCAAGGAAACCACGAAGGCGCGGCCATGCCGCGCCTTTCTCGTTGGCCATGGCAGGCGGCATCGCCTGCAGGCAGAGGGACCGGATCCGCTCCGCCTGCCGCGCAGATCCCCGGATATGGACAACGCCGGCGTGTTCTGCCATGCTTCCCAAGGATGCGTGCCTGCCTGCACGCCCACCCGAACGCAAGGAGCGCTGCATGACGCTGCACGACATACCCACCCCATCGGCCATCCTGGACGCGGAGATCTTCGAGCGCAACTGCGAGCGGATGAAGGGCAAGGCTGCCGGCCTGGGCGTTGCCCTGCGCCCGCACCTCAAGACGGGGAAATGCCTGCAGATGGCCCTGCGCCAGATGACCTCCCCGCAGGGGCCGGCCACGGTGTCCACCCTGCGCGAAGCCGAGGTGTTCTTTGCGCACGGCGTGACCGACCTTACCTATGCCGTGGGCATCACCCCGTCCAAGCTGCCCCGGTGCAAGGCGCTCATCGACGCGGGCTGCAGCCTGAAGGTCATCCTGGACAATGCCGCCGCGGCAAAAGCTGTTTCCGCCTTCTGCACACGGGAGGGCGTGTCCATCCCCGTGCTCATCGAGATCGACAGCGACGGGCACCGCTCGGGCGTCCCGGCGGGATCCCCCCTGCTGCTGGAAGTCGCTTCCTGCCTTGAAGGCGGGGCGCGGCTCGCCGGCGTCCTCACCCATGCCGGGGATTCCTACAAGTGCCAGGGCGCAGCATGCTGCATAGCAGCCGCGGAAAACGAGCGCGCCATGGCGGTGCTGGCTGCGGAAAGGCTGCGTGCCGCGGGATACGCCGTCCCCATCGTCAGCGTGGGCTCCACGCCCACCGCCGTTTTCGCGCGCAGCCTGCAAGGCGTGACCGAACTGCGCTGCGGCGTGTACGGCACCTTCGACCTCGTCATGGCAGGCATAGGCGCCTGCGGCGTGGAGGACATCGCGCTTTCCCTGCTGGTCGAAGTCATCGGGCACCAGCCCGAAAAAGGCTGGATCATCACCGACGGGGGATGGATGGCCCTCTCGCGCGACAGGGGCACGGCTTCGCAGTCCGTGGACCAGGGCTACGGACTCGTCTGCGATATCGACGGCAAGCTCCTGGACGGGCTCATCGTCACGGCAGCCAACCAGGAGCACGGCATCATCGCCCGGCGGGACGGCGGGGCGGCGGACATCTCCCGCTTCCCCGTGGGCTCACGCCTGCGCATCCTGCCCAACCACGCCTGCGCCATGGGCGCCCAGCATCCCTTCTACCGCGTCGTCCGCCTGGGCGTCGAGGTCGTGGACACATGGGAGCGCTTTGGCGGCTGGTACGAATGTTAGGAGGACACCCCATGCGGACGTTCATCGCTCCGGACGCGCCCGCGCCCAACGGTCATTACAGCCATGCCGTCGTCTTCAACGGCGCAGCCTGGCTTTCCGGCATCCTGCCCAACGCGGTCGCACCCGGCGCTCCGCTCGAAGAACAGTTCGATGCGGTGTTCCGCACCATACGGACCATCCTTGCCGGCTGCGGGACGGACCTTTCGCGGACGGTGCTGTGCAGGATCTACATCGCCGACCTGGACGACTGGCCGGAGGTCAACAGGCTGTACGCCGATGTTTTTGGAGAACACAGGCCGGCGCGCGTCGTCGTGCCTGTCAAGGAGCTGCATTTCGGCTACAGGCTGGAAGTCGAGCTCATGGCGGAGGCAGGGGAAGGACGCGCGCGGTGACGGCGCCCTGCGCATCCGCCAGCCGGCGCCCTGCGCAAGGGGAGGGCGGCTGCGGGCAGGCCGCTTATCCTTCCGCCGCTGCGCTCTGGCTTGCAAGGGCGGTGGAGAACTCCGCCAGCTTTTCCTGGTCCCAGAAGGCCACGGCGCGCAGCGGGACCGCGAGGACGGCATTGCCCGGTGCCTTGCCAAAAAAGAGGAGGACCACGTCCCACGGCTCATAGATCTTGCCGCGGCCGTCTTCCGCGCCCGTGCGGGCCAGTGCAAAGGCAAAATGGGGGAAGCCTTCCGTGCCCGTGGCGAAAAGTTCGGACGCGAGCGCGAAGTCGCCGAAGCTGCCGTGCTTTTCCGCGAGCTTTTTAAAGACGCCCTCCATGTCTTCAGGAGCATAGGGCGGGGTCAGTTCGCGGAGTTCCGGCGTATAGGGCTGGATGAAGAGCTGCGCGTTGTGCTGCATGGTCCAGGGACCGCCCAGGGGGGCATCCTTCAGCGAGCGCATCTCTGCGCTGGCGATGACGGAACGCATGCCTTTGTCCGTCTCGAAGAGGGATTCGGGAAAGGCGGCGACGGTGCAGTTCGAGCCTTCCTGCCTGAGGAAGGCAAGGACCCTGGCGCCGGGCTCGAACTTGCCCGGGATGCCCTTTTTGACGATGCACTTCGCCGCGAGGGGGCACCGCCCCCAGAGGCTGCGCTTCGGGCGTTCCAGCAGGGAATAGGGGCCGATGTCCCCGTAAAAGGCGGTGATCTCATCCACAGAAAATTCTTCGCCGGGCTTTGCGTTTTCCCAACCGGTGAAAGCCATGTTCCGCTCCTCGTGATAATGGTCGAATGCTGTCCAGCATAATTAAAAGCCGTTGGGCGCGCTGTCAACCGTGTCAGGCGATAAAAAAGCGGTAGATCAGCGTGCAGAGCAGCAGCGAGAGGGAGATGTAGAGGAAGATCCGCACGATGCGCGGGCCCACGCGTATGGCGAGCCGCGTGCCCAGCTGGTTGCCGATGATGTTGGCCACGGCGCAGGGGATGGCCGCGGCATACAGCACCACGCCGCCGGTGGCGAAGACAGCGAAGCCCCCGGCATTGGAGGCGAGGTTGAAGATCTTTGCCGTGGCCGATGCCCTGACCAGGTCCATGCGGAGCAGGATGTGCTGGGCCAGGATGAAGAAGCTGCCCGTGCCAGGGCCGAAGAAGCCGTCGTACATCCCGATGACGAAGCCCATCAGGATCACCTTGGTCCACAGCCCCTTCTGGGGGAGTTCCCCGCCCCTGCCGAAGCTGTGCCCGGAGAACAGGGATATCGCCATGCCCACGGGCAGCAGGAAGACGATGACCCGGCCCAGGACGGCGCTGTCCAGAAGCATGGCGAGCCCTGAGCCCGCCATGGCCCCGCAGAAAGCCGAGGCGAAGCCTGCGGGCGCGATGCGCATGACGATGAGGTGGCTGCGTGCATAGGCCCATACTGCGGAAAGCGTGCCTATGGTGGTGGCGCACTTGTTCGTGCCGAGCACGGCGTGCGGGGGGATGCCGCAGAGCAGCAGGACAGGCGTGGTGATCAGCCCTCCGCCGCCGGCGATGGAATCGACGAATCCGGCAACGAGGAAGAAAAAGCAGAGCAGAAGGATGAGTCCTGCGGAAAGTTCCATGCTGTCCTCCCAAAATGTGGAAAGCCTTTCCTATGCCATCCGGGGCGGGCTGTCCAGCAGGATCTCCCTGTCCCGCTTTCAGTACAGCCGGGGCACGCGGTCGGCGAGCACGGGGAAGGAGCCCCTGAGGGACGGGGCAAATGCCGGGTCAAGGCTGGCGCAGATGCGTTCTTCCCCTTCTCCTCCGCGCGCGAGCACCGTCCCGTCCGGCGCGATGGCCAGGGAACCGCCGCCAAAGGCGGTGTCCCCCGACGTGCCGCAGCGGTTGCAGGCGACCACGTGCATCTGGTCCTCCACGGCGCGCGCCCTGAGGAGGATCTCCCACTGGGCGATGCGGGAGGCAGGCCATTCCGCGGCGACGAAAAGCGTCTCGGCCCCTTCCAGGGCGAGCCTCCGCGCCAGTTCCGGGAAGCGTATGTCGTAGCAGGTCACGCAGGCGCAACGCATGCCGCCGAGCGTGAAGACCGTCCTTCGCGTGCCGGGCGCCAGCCAGCGGCATTCGCCCATGGGACGGAAGAGGTGGATCTTGTCGTAGCAGGCGATGAGCCTGCCGTCCTGGCCGATGACCTGGGCGCGGTTGAAGACCTGCCCGCCTTCACGGGCGAGCACGGAACCGCCGGCGAACGCCACATGGAACCGGCGGGCCAGCCCGCCCAGGAAATCCGCTTCCCGCCCGCCGCCCGGGGAGGCGAGCCCTGCCGCCTGCTCAAGGGCGTAGCCGGTGGACCAGAGCTCGGGCAGGGTGATCACGTCCGGCGGCTCAGGCGAATCCGCGAGCGCCCGCACATGCCGCTCCACGGCGGCCATGTTGGCGCTGACGTCACCGAGGCGCACGTCGAGCTGGAGCAGGGCGCAGCGCATGCTCACTCCTGCCAAGGGCTCAGGAAGCCCTGCATCGTTTTGTCGAGCGTTTCGTATACCTGGCGCACGGGGATGTCCCTCACGTCGTCATTGATCTCGGAAACGGCGGAGAAGTTCAGGGGGCCGCGGGGCGTCCACAGGCGTTCCGACCACGGGTAGGTGATGGAGACCGTGGGCACGCCCATGGCGCCTGCCAGATGCTGCGGCGCCGACGTGCATGTGACGAACGCGTCGCAGGTCTTGAGGAATGCCGCCAGCCCTTGCAGGGAATCATCGCCGATGAAGGTATGCATGCGCGGGTCGGCCATGCCGGAAAAGGCGTCGAGCAGGGGGGCATCGCTCTTCCCTGCGATGATGTAGACCTCGAGCCCGCTGTTCCACGCGAGCAGCCTCTGCGTGAGCTGTGCGAATTTTTCCGCGGGCCAGCGCAGTCCCTGCTTTTTGATGTTGCCTATGAAGATGCCTACGCGCTTCAGCCCGTCCAGGGGCGGATGCTCGCTGCGGACGCGCTGTTCGACGGCGGGCGGCAGGGCGAAGCGTATGCGGATGTCCGGCGACTCGTCGTGCGGCAGGGAAAATTCCGCTTCCAGCTCGCGCAGCATGACTCCGGAATAATGCTCCCCGTCCTCAGGGCGTCCGCTCCACGGGGCAAGACGCCCCTTGTTGAGCATCCCCTTGACCTTTCCCCTGGAAAGCGCCGTGAGGATGCGCAGCGTGCGCGATGCGGCGTTGAAATTGACGACGAGGTCGTGCCTGGCGAGCAGGCACGGCAGGAGGGAGAACCAGGAAGCTGGGGCATGCTTGTCATAGATGCAGACGCGGTCGATATCCGGATTGCCTTCAAGGGCCACCGCTCCCAGGGGGCTTGCGACCACGGTCATGCGGGCATCAGGGTACAGGACGCGCAGCCGGTGCAGCACCGGCGTGCTCACGAGCATGTCGCCGATGCGGTCGCAGCGGAGGCAGAGGATGCTGAAAGACGGCATGGTCCTCATTCCTTGCTCCGGCTGTTCCCCGTCAGTGCTTCTCCCGGCTTGGCCTTCGCTCCGCTCTGCACGATGCGGCTCTCCGGCGGCACGCTGTGCGTGAGCCAGACGTTGCCGCCGATGACCGAGCCCTTGCCGATGGTGATGCGCCCGAGGATGGATGCCCCGGCATAGACCGTGACGTTGTCTTCGAGGATCGGATGGCGCGGGATGCCCTTGACCAGGGTGCCGTCGGAATTCTTGGAAAAGGACAGGGCCCCCAGCGTGACGCCCTGGTAGAGCCGGCAGTTCTGCCCGATGATGCAGGTCTCGCCGATGACGACCCCCGTGCCGTGGTCGATGAAGAAGTTGCCTCCGATATGCGCCCCGGGATGGATGTCGATGCCGGTGTGGGAATGGGCCATCTCAGCGATGATGCGCGGGATGATGGGCACCTTGAGCTCGTACAGTTCGTGCGCCACGCGGTGGTGGATCATGGCCAGCATGGACGGATAGCAGAAGACCGCCTCGCCGGGGCTCGTGGCTGCAGGATCGCCTTCATAGGCTGCCTGCGCGTCGCCGATGAGCATGGCGCGGACATGGGGCACGCGCTTCATGAAGCGCATGGCAAGCTCGCTGGACGCCACATCGCTGCCGCGGCAGTCGTTCATGTAATCGGCGCAGGCAAAGCATCCGCCGCGGCGGATCTGCTCGGCAAGCATCCTGAAAATGGAGTCAAGGTTCGCGGAAAGGTGGTAGCGCAGCGATTCCCGGTATACCTTGGACGGGCCGAAATATCCCGGGAAAAGCACGGCCTTCAGGCGGGCCATGAGTTCCTTGAGGGAATCATAGGAGGGCATCGAGGTGTGGCAGTCGCGGAAGGCAAGCACCGGTGAAAGGGCCGAAGGCTCGCAGAGCGCTTCGGTGACGTCGTCAAGCTCGCGCATCCGGGAAAGGAAAAGCTCCCTGGCGGGTTCGTCGGTCGGCATGGTCAGTCCTTGGGGAAGAGTGGGGTGGAAAGGTAGCGCTCGCCGGTGTCGGGGATGACGGTGACGATGTCCCTGCCGGCAAATGCCGGCAGGCGCGCGAGCTGCAGGGCGGCGTGGACATTGGCCCCGGCCGTGATGCCGCAGAGCAGCGATTCCTGCTGCATGAGCATGCGCGACATGCGCATGGCCTCATCGGTGCTCACGGTGAGGATGGCATCGACAAGGCTGCGGTCGAAGACGCCGGGCACGAAGTTGGCCCCTATGCCCTGTATGCCATGGCTCCCGGCCCTGCCCTGGGAAAGGACGGGCGATTCCTCCGGCTCCACGGCGGCGCAGCAGATGCCCGGGAAGGCTTCCTTGAGGCGGCGGCTTATGCCCATCAGCGTCGCACCCGAACCCACTCCGGCGGCGAATGCCGCCGGGCGGATGCCCTCTGCCTGGCATTGGCGGACGATCTCAAGCCCCGTGGCCTGGTAATGCACCGCAGGGCCGATCGGGTTGGCAAACTGGTCGGGGCGGAAGGCCGACAGTTCGGCCTGCAGTTCCGCCGCCTTGTCCTGGGCCCCCTGCATGCCCGCCGCAGCAGGCGTGAGCACGAGCCTGGCCCCCAGGGCATGGAGCAGGGCGCGGCGTTCCAGGCTGGAGGATTCCGGCATGGTAAGGAAGAGGCGCAGCCCTTTTTGCGCGCAGACGATGGCCAGCCCGATGCCCAGGTTGCCGCTGGTGGCTTCCACGACCGTCCCGCCCGGCTTCAGCGAGCCTTCCGCCATGGCGGCTTCGATGTAGCCCAGGGCGGCCCTGTCCTTGATGGAGCCGCCGGGGTTGCGGGATTCGTTCTTGACGAAGATGCGCGCCGGCAGGCTTGCGGAAAGGCTTTCCAGGAGGATGAGCGGCGTGCTGCCGATGGTTTCCAGAAGCTTCATGTGGACCTCACCGTGTTTCGATCAGGATTCTTCCGCATCGTCCCTGGTGAACATGCGCCAGCGGACGATGTCTTCACCGTCGGCGCGCAGGCGCTCGGGCACGACATGGAGGATGGGCTCGTTCTGCCAGTAGTAGGTCATGCTGTTGTCCGGGGCGATGGCGCAGTCCATGCCGGTGGCGATGTCCGCCGGCGTCAGTTCGCGCAGGGCGACGCCGCGTTCGGCAAGCTGCTCGCGCAAAAGCTCTTCGACGCGCGCGGCGACGCGGGCGTCCGGCTTCGGGGGGGATCCGTGCTGGCTCATGCTGTCCTCTTGATGCGCATCCTGCGGCCGGACCTATGCACGCGGCTGCCCGATCCTGTCACGGATGGCCTGGCCCATCTGCGACGTGGAAAGGCAGGCTGCGCCCTTGCCGGCGATGTCGGCCGTGCGCAGGCCGGCATCGAGCACGGCGGTGACGGCTCCGTCCAGGGCTCCGGCTTCTTCCGTGAGCCCCAGCGAGTAGCGCAGCAGCATGGATGCGGAAAGGATGGTGGCGATGGGGTTGGCGATGCCCTTCCCGGCGATGTCCGGAGCGGATCCGTGGCTCGGCTCGTAAAGGCCGAAGGAGCCGTCGGAAAGGCTGGCCGATGGCAGCATGCCCAGCGAACCCGTGATCATGCTGGCTTCGTCGGAAAGGATGTCGCCGAACATGTTGGACGTGAGGATGACGTCGAACTGCCCCGGACGGTACACGAGCTGCATGGCGGCGTTGTCCACGTACATGTGGGAGAGGCTGACGTCAGGGTAATCCGCGGACATCTCGGTCACGACGCGCCGCCAGAGGCGGGAGGTCTCCAGCACGTTGGCCTTGTCCACGCTGGTCAGGACCTTCTTCCTGGACATGGCGGCCTTGAAGGCCACATGGGCGATGCGCCGTATCTCTGTCTCGCTGTAGCGCTCCACGTCATAGGCTTCCGGTCCGAACGCGCCGTCGCGCCATCCGTGCTCGCCGAAGTATATGCCGCCCGTGAGCTCGCGCACGATGAGCACGTCCATGCTGCCGCCCATGTTTTCCGGCTTGATGGGGCAGGAGGCGGCCAGGGCGCGGTGCATGATGGCCGGGCGCAGGTTGGCGTACAGGCCCAGGCCCGACCGGATCTTGAGGAGGGCCTTTTCCGGCCGCTCCGGACCGGGCAGCGCATCCCACTTGGGACCGCCCACCGCACCCAGGAGGACGGCGTCGTGCTGCCTGCATACGGGGACGGTCTCTTCGGGGAAGCACGTGCCTGTGGCGTCGTAGGCGGCCCCGCCCATGAGCAGCCTGGTGAAGCTGAAGCGGTGCCCATATGCGGCGCCCAGCTTTTCGAGGGTCTTAAGGGCCTCCTCTACGATCTCCGGGCCTATGCCGTCGCCCGGAATGACGGCGATGCGGAAGTCTGCCATGTCGGTGTCACCTCGGAAGAAAAGGGAAAAAGGTTTGCGGGAGCCCTGCTCAGGCGCCGCGTGCTGCGATCTTGGCTTTGGAATAGTTGACGAGCCCGCCGCAGGCGATGAGCTCCTGCATGAAGGGCGGGAACGGCTCTGCCTGGAAGGTGAGCCCCAGGGTCTCGTCCGTGATGGTGCCGGTGGCAAAGTCCACGCGCACCGTATCCCCGGGGCGGATGGCCTTTGCCGCTTCTTCGCATTCCAGGATGGGGAGCCCGATGTTCAGGGCGTTGCGGTAGAAGATCCGGGCAAACGTCGATGCGATGACGCAGGATATGCCCAGGTGCTTGATGGAAAGGGGGGCGTGCTCGCGTGAGGACCCGCAGCCAAAGTTCCTGCGCGCCACGAGCACGTCGCCGGGGCGCGCTTCGCGGGCGAACTGCGGATCCGCCGATTCCATGCAGTGCGAGGCCAGTTCCTGCGGATCGGTCACGTTGAGGTACTTGCCGGGGAGGATGACGTCGGTGTTCACGTCGTCGCCGAAGGTGAAGGCCTTGCCGCGTGCTTCCTGCATCAGTTTTCCTCCTTCAGGAGTTCTTCGGGGCTGATGATGCGCCCGGCCACGGCTGAAGCCGCGGCCACGGCCGGACTGCACAGGTACACTTCGGAATCCACGTGGCCCATGCGCCCCACGAAATTGCGGTTGGTGGTGGAGAGGCATTTTTCGCCTGCCGCAAGGAGCCCCATGTGGCCGCCAAGGCAGGGCCCGCAGGTGGGCGTGCTCACGGCGCATCCCGCTTCCATGAAGATGCGCAGGAATCCCTTTTCCATGCATTCCATGTAGATGGCCGGCGTGGCAGGGATGACGATGGCGCGCAGCCTTTCGTGCACCTTGCGCCCCTTGAGGATGGATGCCGCCGTTGCCATGTCGTCCATGCGCCCGTTGGTGCAGGAGCCGATGAACACCTGGTCCAGGGGCACGTCGCCCACGTCGTCGATGCTGCGCGTGTTCGAAGGCAGGTGCGGGAAGGCCACCGTGGGGCGGATGGCCGAAAGGTCGATGTCGAAGGTGCGCTCGTATTCCGCGTCCCCATCCGGCTCATAGGCGGTCCAGGGCTTGCGGCAGTGCACGGCAAGATAGGACCGGCAGATGTCATCCACGGGGAAGAAGGCGTTCTTGGCGCCGGCCTCTATGGCCATGTTGGCGATGGTGAAGCGGTCGTCCATGGAGAGGGCGGCGACGCCGTCCCCGCAGAATTCCATGGAGCGGTAGAGCGCGCCGTCCACGCCGATCATGCCGATGATGTGGAGCATCACGTCCTTGCCGGAGACCCATCGCTGCAGCCTGCCGCCCAGGCGGAAGCGCAGTGCGGCAGGGACCTTGAACCAGTTTTCGCCGGCGGCCATGCCCATGGCCAGGTCCGTGCTGCCCACTCCTGTGGAGAACGCGCCCAGGGCCCCGTAGGTGCAGGTGTGCGAGTCCCCGCCGATGATGAGTTCGCCGGGGGCCACGATGCCCTGTTCGGGCAGCAGGGCGTGCTCTATGCCCATGCGGCCCACGTCGTAGAAATGGGAAAGGGCGTTTTCCCGGGCAAAGTCACGGCAGGCCTTGCACTGCATGGCGGCTTTGATGTCTTTGTTGGGGGCGAAATGGTCCAGGACGACGACGACCTTGTCCCGGTCGAAAACGCGGGATGCGCCGGACTTGCGGAATTCCGGCACGGCCAGCGCAATGGTGATGTCGTTGCCCATGACCACGTCGAGCCGGGCTTCGATGAGCTGCCCGGCGGAAACGTTCTCCAGTCCCGCGTGCGCGGCAAGGATCTTTTGCGTTGCTGTCATTCCCATGGGGGAGGTCTCCTCGTAAGCGGTTGCCCCTTAAGCATGGAGCAGCAGCGTGGAAAAAGCAAGAGTCTTTAGGCGCCCCTTCCCCCGCCACGGCGTTGCGCAGGGCAAAAACGGACGCCGCCGCCGGGCGGTTTAAAGACGGAACGCCGGAGGGGCCGGCGTTCCGCTGGAGATTCCTGGAGGGGCTTACTTCCTGGGCATCCCTGGACGCGCAGGCATGCGGTGGTCGGCGGCAGGGCGGCCCGGCATGGGCTGGGGCTTCACGTCAGGCGCATGCACCGGCTTGACCGCCGGCCTGGAGGCCGGCTTGGGCACGGGCTTGATGTCCGGCTTATGCGCAGGCGGCCGCACGTCAGGCCTGGGCGCCGGCTTGACATCCGGCTTCGGCACCGGCCTGGGCGCCGGCTGCACATGCCCGGGGTGCGGACGGTCGGGCGCCGGCCTGACATGCGGCGGAGGCGGCGGGGTATGTCCGGGTACCGCATGGTGCCCATGATGCGGCGGAGCGTCATAGTAATGATCGTCCCATTCATGGCAGCCGGAAGCCAGCAGGGCAAAGGCGCCCGCAGCCATCATGGCGAGGATGTTGCGGTGGAATCTCATGTCAGCTCCTTTTGCAGCAGGTTGATGATGCTTCTTTTTCCCACAGCGGAAGCCCCGGGTCAAGGAGCGCTGCGTTTAAAAACATTGCAAAGTCCTGCGGCGTATCTCAGCTGTTGTAGAAATTGATCAGGCATCCGGCAAGGATGATGCGCCGTTCCTCGTCCGTCAGCGCGCCCAGGCGCAGCTCGGCCTTTTCTGCGGCGCCGTCCTGCATGACCCAGGCGCAAACGCCCTCCTGGCCGCCGGCGATGGCGGAGCGGATGCCGGGGACGAGCACGAAGGCGCCCAGCTCCAGCCGTTCCCCGAGGGCGGGATCGATAAGGAAGGGCAGCATGCCCCAGTTGACGAGGTTGGAGCGGTAGCGCTTGGTGGCGTATTCCACGGCAAGGTTGGCCCAGCCTCCGAGCACTTTCTGGCAGGATGCGGCCTGTTCCCGCGCGCTGCCGTCGCCGGGCTTCACGGCAAAGATGGCGGAGCCGAAGCCCAGGTCCTCCATGGTCCCCCGGGCGAAGACGCGGTCCCAGGCTTCCGGTGCGGCGCTGCGCAGCGCGGAGCATGCCGCGGTGGCGTATCCCAGGGCGTCGGCGTCGGCGTGGTCGGCCTCGCGCCGGCGTTCGATCTCGCGGACGGACTTGGCGCGCCCCACATAGCCGGGATCCTTGCGCGAAAGGGCGAATTCCGAAAGCTTGAGGGGATTGGAGCGCAGGGAGGATGTCTCGCCGGAGGGGATCAGTTCGTCGGTGGTGGTCACAGGATCGTGGATCACGCTGTCTACGCGCAGCAAAAGATGTTCCGGCAGGGCGGGCATCGCAGGCCAGTCGGTGATGTTCGGCCCCATGATGAGGGGGGCATCGGGCTGCGGGCGGCCCACGCCATCGTAGCAGCGCGACGCATAGGGGAGCGGATCGAAGGCGTATCCGAGATCGCAGCTGAGTCCGTCCCAATCCAGTTCCGTGGCCGGCGTGAGCCTGCCGCCGTTCGCTGCCGTGGCCGCAATGGAGCGCGCATCCATCAGGGCGACGCCTGCCAGCTGCCCATTGCCCGGCTTGGAGCCTTCTCGGTTGGGGAAGTTCCTCGTGGAATGCCGCAGGGAAAGCGCTCCGTGGGCCGGTGTGTCCCCTGCGCCGAAGCACGGGCCGCAGAAGGCGGTCTTGACGATGGCCCCCGCCTCCATGAACCGGGCGTAGGAGCCGTTCCTGACCAGTGCCAGCGCCTGCGGCTGGGATGCCGGATAGACGTTGAGCGAAAATGCCCCGCCCTGCGGGCCGGGATGGGCTGCCAGGATGCGCGACGCGACGGTGAGGTTCTCATACGTGCCTCCGGCGCAGCCCGCGATGACGCCTTGGTCGGCCCATACGCCGCCGCTGCGTATCTTGCCCCGCAGGTCGAATCCCTTTGCCAGGCTGCCGAACTGCCTTGCGGCTTCTTCTTCCACATGGCCCAGGTAGTCCGCAGGATGGGCGGCGACTTCCGCCACGGGGAAGGCGTTGCTGGGATGGAAGGGGAGGGCGATCATGGGTTCCACGCGGGAAAGGTCGATGCGCACGAGGGCGGAGAAGGCCGCCGGGGCGTCATGCCGCAGCGGGCGGTAGGCATCGGCCCGTCCGTGCGCGGCGAGGTATGCCTGCACCTTGGGGTCGGTCTCCCAGATGGAGGAAAGGCAGGTGGTCTCGGTGGTCATCACGTCTATGCCGCAGCGGTAGTCGACGGACAGGCCGGCAAGCCCCGGCCCGGCAAACTCCAGCACGCGGTTTTTCACCACGCCGCTTTTGAACACGGCGGCGATGAGCGCCAGCGCCACATCCTGGGGGCCGACGCCCGGCCGGGGGGCGTTTTCGAGCCAGACCAGGACGGCTTCGGGCATGGCGATGTCGTAGGTGCGCCCGAGGAGCTGCTTGACCAGTTCCGGCCCGCCTTCGCCAAAGCCCATGGTGCCCAGGGCCCCGTAGCGCGTATGGCTGTCCGAGCCCAGGATCATGCGTCCGCAGCCGGCCATCATCTCACGCGCGTACTGGTGGATGACGGCCATGTGCGGGGGCACATAGATGCCGCCGTATCTGCGCGCCGCGGAATAGCCGAAGAGGTGGTCGTCCTCGTTGATGGTGCCGCCTACGGCGCAAAGGCTGTTGTGGCAGTTGGTGAGCGCGTACGGCAGGGGAAAGCTCTTCAGCCCGCTGGCGCGCGCCGTCTGGATGATGCCCACGAAGGTGATGTCGTGGGAGAGCATGGCATCGAAGGTGATGTGCAGCACGCCGTCCCTGCAGTCCGTGGCGTGGGCGGCAAGGATCTGCGCGGCCAGCGTGGCGCCGGCGGCCTTTTCCATGTCGATGCCTTTTTCCCTGGCTTCCTGCGGGGCGAGCAGGCATCCTCCATCAAGGACGACGGGCGTGTTTCTGACAGTGATCATGCGTTCTCCTGTGCGTTTCAGTGGGGCTGCGTCCGGGCTGCCAGTGTATGCCGCCTCCCAGCCCGCCGCAAGGGGCAAAAAGGGCGTTTTCGCAGGAGCTGTGCCATTGCCATTGCCAGGGCATTCATGTATGCAGACTTTAAGAGGAGAGTTGGAAGCATGCTGCAGGACTATCTCGACCAGGTGCTCGACGTTTTCAGCGATGGCGTGTGCGTCACCGACGCCGGAGGAAAGGTCTTATATGTCAACGCCATGCACGGGAAGATCACCGGCATCCCCCGCGAGAGCATGATCGACCGCGACGTGCTGGAGTTCACCGGCAGGGGCGTTTTCGACACCGTGATCAATCCGGAGGTGCTGCGCACGGGCAAGCCGCTCACCAAGGTGCAGACGCTTTCCAGCGGGAGGCGCCTTGTGCTGGAAGGCCACCCCATTTTCGACCGTTCGGGGCGCGTCGTCTTTTGCGTCACCATCCTGCGGGACGAGAGCCGCCTTGAGGAGATGAGGGGCAAGATAGAGTTCCAGAAAGAGCTGCTGGACGTGTTCACCAAGCTGAGCAGCGCGGCGCGGCTGCAGGACGCAGACATGCCGGAGATCGTGCAGAGCGGCTCCATGTCGGTATTGCGGTCGAAGATAGCCATGCTTGCCAAGACGGATGCCCCGGTGCTCCTTCTGGGTGAGACAGGAGTGGGCAAGGACGTGCTGGCCAAGCGCATCCACCGTGAAAGCGACCGGAAGAACTGCCCCTTCATCAAGGTGGATTGCGGCAGCATCTCTCCCGGGCTCATCGAAACGGAACTTTTCGGCTACGTGGGCGGGACGTTCTCCGGCGCGAACAGGAACGGCAAGGTGGGGCTCATCGAGGCCGCGGATTCCGGGACGGTGTACCTTGACGAGATCGGCGAACTGCCCCTGGCCATGCAGACCAGGCTCCTGCGCTTCCTCCAGGACGGCGAGGTGCTGCGCGTGGGCGCGACGCATCCCAAGCGGCTCGACGTGCGCATCATCGCCGCCACGAACAAAGACCTTGAATCCGCCATCAGGAGCGGCGAGTTCCGCAGCGACCTCTACTACAGGCTGCGCATCGCCGTGCTGGAGATCCCGCCGTTGAGGGAGCGCAGGGACGACATCCTGCCCATGGCGCATTTCTTCCAGGATTTCTACAACCACAAGTACGGAAGGAAGATGTCCTTTTCGGCGGATGCGGAAAAAGCCATGCAGGCCCATGCGTGGCCCGGGAACGTGCGGGAACTGCGCAACATGATCCAGGGGCTGGCCGTGACCTGCACGGACGATGTCATCCTGCCGGAGCACCTGCCGTTTGCCGCGGCGGAGTCAAGGCATGAGGATCCCCAGGGCGACATGGTCCCCGGCATCGTTTTTGACGGGCGCACATGGAAAGACATCATGCGCGACATGGAAAGCGCCGTGCTCCATGCGGCGATGCGCCGTTTTGGCAGCATCCCTAACATCGCCAGGGAGCTGAAGATAGACCGGAGCACGGTCTTCAGGAAGGTGCGCGACCTGGAACAGCGGGGGGAAAAGTTCAGCTAGCAGCCCCTCCGGGCCGGGGGCCCCAGCACCTGCAGCACAGGTCCCCTGCCGGGGCAGGGCATGAAAAAAGCGCGGATGCCTTCGCATCCGCGCCGGACGATGCAGGACCAGCTGGCCTTAGTCTTCGTCGTACACGGGGTTGAGATTGTAGGCCATCTCGATGCCGTCGTGCAGGGATCCCGTCACCAGGCAGCCGTTTTTCATGATGCGGGCCACGCGCTCAAAGAGGTCGAGGTCCTCTTCGTCGATGCCCACGTTGGCATCGATGGTGATCTTCTGCACGCGGCTCTGGCCCTTTTCGTTCGCGCCCACGTCGAGGGTGGCGGAAAGGTCGAGGCTGGTGTACTTGAGCGCGCGCGTGTCCATGGCGGCCACGAGGGCCGAGGCATAGCAGAACAGCGCCGCCGAGCCGAGGAGCTGCTTGGCCGTGCCGCCGCGCTGGTCAGCGGGGATGCCGGTGTTGTCGACGATGATCTTCGGCAGGGCGGCGCCGCCGGTCTCGATGGTGTGGACGTCGCCGTCCCGATGGTATTTGACGGTAAGCTGCATGGGATCCTCCTGTGCGTTCAAGGGGAAAAATGCCCGCGGAAGCGTTGCTGCGCTCTGATCCGCGGGCATGATGGAGTGCTTCGGCGGACGGCTTATGCGCAGTCGTGCTTGTCCCAGGGCTCGCGGTTGTCGCGCTGGATGACGGATTCCATGCGGGCGATGGCTTCCTTGAGCTTCTTGATCTCGTCGAGCTTGAGGTTGGGGTTCTTCATCACCTGGTAGATGATCCCGCCGGTGCAGCAGTCGCAGATGGGCAGGTCGGCGATGGTGGCGATGGTCACGGCGATGTCCTGGGCGCCGACGGCGCGCTCGACAGTGCCGGCCTTGCCGTTGATGGCCAGTCCCTGGAAGGCGACGCCCTTGGCGGACGCAGCGACGATGAGGGTGCGGCGGTCGGCGGCTTCGACAGCCGCGGCGAGGGCGGCATCACCTTCGGCCAGGACGAGCACGGTGTCGCCGGGGGTCTCGAGGGCGGCGGCGATGCCGGCGGCGTCGGCCTTCACGGCGCCGAGCTTTTCAGCGGCGGCGGCGAGGCCTTCAATGTTGGCGTTGGGGAGGATGGCAGCCTTCTTCAGCTGGTCGCCGGCGGCATCGAGGACGAGGATTGCTTTTTTTTCAGCCATGGGATGGTTCCTTCTTTGCGTTTAAAGATGCATGGGTGGTGGATGGCGGGGCGGAGTGCCGCCCCGCGCATGGATGGATCACACGAGGTTGGGGTCTTCCATGATCTGGTAGATCGGGGCGCCTTCGGCATCATCGGGGATGCGGTTGCCGGTGATGTAGCAGAGGGTGGGCACGATGTCGGCCAGCCAGCGCGGACGCAGGTAGCGGAAGCCCTTCTTGATGTTCGGCCCGCGGAACATGAGCAGGTTCTTCAGGCTGCCGCAGCCGGATTCGCCGGTGGGCAGGCCGTAGCCGTGCTCGGCCATGTATTCGGGCTTGAGGACGTAGACGACGTCGCCGGCCTGGGCGCCGCCCATGCCGAAGACCTGGGCGTCTTCCCTGCGGACGGCGATGAGCACGGGGCGCTCACCGGTGTCGGGATGGCGGTAGTCGAGCAGGGCGTCGATGATCTTCTGGCGCACGTTCTCGTAGTCGGCGTCTTCGACGATGCCGTCGGGGTACTTGCTCTTAAGGTTGACGTACACGAACATGTAGCGCTGCGGCACGGCCACGGACTTGCTCACGTCAAGCTTGTAGTTGAAGCCTTCGGTCTCTTCGTAGATGTCCCAGAAGTTTTCGGACTTCTTGGGCTCGTAGGAGCAGAGCCCGGCCTCGCGCAGGGCGTGGGCGGTGTTGAGGATCGGTCCCAGCGGGGTGGCGCCGTGGTCGGAGCACACGCACATCAGGGTCTCATCGCCCATGATCTCCATGAGGTTGCCCAGCAGGCGGTCTTCCACGGTGTAGATGTGGCGCTCCATCTTTTCGGCCAGGGCCTTGCGCTCCGGTCCCTTGTCGCCGTTCAGGTCGCTCAGCCAGCCATGGTAGAACCAGTCGATGGGATGGGAATGCATGTAGAAGAGGTCCCAGTCGGGGTTGGCCTTGAGCAGGCTGCTGATGGTGTTCCAGAGCCATGCGCTGTGGAATTCCACGAGCTCGCAGACGGTGTCGGTGTCGATGATGCCGTGCAGGTAGGCGACGAGGCCGATGTCGTTCGCGGTGATCTGCTTGGAGAAGTCGATCTGGGCGGCGGCGGATTCGGGGGAGACGAACTTGCAGCGGCCGGCCACGCCGGAAACATACAGCTTGAATTCTTCGGCGTCGTCAGAGAGCTGCATCAGCTTGCAGCGGAACACGCCCTTTTCGGTGCGGCCGTCGGCTTCGACGACGAAGTCATGCTGGACGGGGTCGCTCCACTTGCCGAGCTTGAGGGAGGTGAAGAAGGCCTTGGAGAAGTCCTTTTCGGGGCAGAGGGCCACGGTGTCGTAGCCGTCGTCGCCCTCGGCGTAGGCGAGCACGTACCAGACCTGGTCGCTGACGGGCTCCACGCCTTCCTTAAAATGCATCTTCACGGTCATTTCGAGGGGGTCTTCCTCGCTGTCGGGCAGGTTCTTCCAGCCCTTGGCGTCGTCAAAGCGCCCCTGGACGCCCATGGGATAGTATTCCGTGGAGATCACGCTCTCGGAAGCGAGGAATTCGCGGTGCTCGTTGCCGTGCAGGGGCCAGCGGGTCTCGGCCGGTGAAAGCCCCTGCCCCATGACCATGATGCCGTTCTTCATGTGGGAAGGCCAGGACATGGGATAGTTGACCACGATGCATTTCTTGCCCTGCTTGTCCCAGGAGTCCCAGATGGTCTCGGCCGTGACGATGTCGGAGCCGAAGGCCTGGGAGGTGAGGTCGTAGTTCAGGCTGCGGCCTTCATGATAGTAGTAGTAGTCTTCGACGCCGTGCGTGCGCGGATAGGCGCCCGTGCAGATCGTGGCCCAGGACGGAGGGGTGACGGTGGGCAGGTTGTAGCCTTCGGGGATGAAGCTGCCTTCGTTCATGAACCTGCGGAAGTTGTCCAGGCCGCCTTCGGCCAGCATGGCTTCAAGAC
>JAEEGF011234732.1_pt1 | contig 28665 bp, 22 predicted proteins | sample 9134171 | NCBI WGS metagenome assembly JAEEGF01 (sample SAMN16246542, study PRJNA631951) | gut metagenome | biome: gut microbiome; feature: rumen; material: AP-attached | host: Bos | place: Iran: Karaj | collected 2018-10 | reverse complement strand
GTCTGATCACCGCATTTGATTTAATCTTGCTGTCGCTGACAATACAAAGGTTTTCCCCAACGTGAGCTGATGTAAAGTCTGCGAAAATCTTTGCACCTTCTTCGCTAAGTGTGAAGTTTACAGTTGGTGCATTTGAATATTCATCAGAACCGATTGTTGCTGACTTAATATGTTTTCCTTCAAGGGCAATTTCCTTTTTAACAACAAGGTAACCCTTTCTCTGATCAAGACCATAAGAGTCTGTTTCATATAAACCAAGAACTTCACAGTCTTCAGGGATTATTTCGCTGTTAATAAGGCGTCCTGTTGAGTCAAAAGTGTTGTCTGGATTTGAAGCATAATATGATGCGAATGCATTTGTTGCTTCAGAATCAACCAGGCGGAAGTTAAGGATTCCACGACCCTGGATAATTGAATTAACCTGATCAGCTTCTGCAGAACCAGGAAGTTCAATGTAGATACGGTCATCACCCTGCTGGCGGATTGTAGGAGAACTCAAACCAAAGCGGTCAATACGGCTTGAAAGAGTCTCAACAGCCTGAGCCATTGCTTCCTTGCGGACAGTAGCTGCATCCATTCCAGTTTCTTTAGAATCGTTGTTTGCTACTACTGAGTCAAGATCAGCCTTAACGATAACGCTCATACCTCCGTTCAGGTCAAGACCAAGCTTAACTGAATTCTTGTAGTGCTTTTTATCCTTAAGGATCTTTTCACGATAACGGCTTTCAACTGCTTCCCTGAAATCAGCCTCATTCTTGAAAGAAAGCAATGCGTCTTTCAAAGTGAGAGGAGAAGGAACTGCCTGTTTGTTTTTCTTGAAGTTAGCTTTTGCAAGCTTCTCCAACCATTTCTGATCTTCTGTAAGAACTACAGAATCGTCTTTTGCTGCTTTTTTTAATTCTGCAACTTCTTTAGCTGCCTGTGAGCTTGAATAATCTTTAATATACTCAAGAGAGCTCAATGCAAGAGCCTGTGCTTCCTTTGGAGTACGTGCATACCAGGCGATTGAAGGCCAGAGGAATGCAAAACATACAGCAAGTACAGCGATGAGTATAAAAAGACGACTTCTTTTATTCATCTTTTTCTCCGGATTCAGCTGCCTTTTCTGCGGCTACTGAATCTTTTTTATCTGATTCTTTAATTTCTTTTGCTACGCTTGAAGCCTTCTTTCTACCAAAGAGACCTCTTTTTTCTTCTTCCGGAGCATTTGCCGGCTTATCAACAATTACAGTAGAAATTGCTGTACGGTTGAATTCAATTTTTGTACCATCATCAACCTTAATAACAACAGTATTTTCCTTTGTTGATGAAACAACGCCGTGAATACCACCGATTGTAATAACCTTGTCGCCCTTCTTGAGAGCGTCAATCATTTTCTGAGTTTCCTTCTGCTTTTTGTTCTGAGGACGAATCATCAGAAAATACATAATTAAGAGGATTGCTACGAGTGGAAAAAGCATCATGCCACTGCCACCAAGCAATCCGCCTGCTGCAGCATCAGCACCTGCATTTGCTGTAGTTCCATTCTGTAAAAAGAGGGAGATTAAAGACATATTTTCCTTCCTTGAGATAAATTTTTAGGTAGTATAATTTACCATTATTTTTACCACATGACAAGAAGAATTCTTATATCCAAAATTCAAGATATTACAAAAAAAACGGCGCGAAGGAGTGAAAAGGCTTACGGAAACACTCATTTTGTGCTGCCGCATTAGCGGCAACCGTATATAATTACAAGCACAAAATGCGTGTAGCAGGCGAGCCTGCGGTTCCGATAAGACTTTTCACGACTGGGAGCCGTTTTTTTTTGTAATATCATTAAGTTTCAACAATTAATTATTCGGGAGATACAGAAATTACACATAAATCCCCCGTTTTTACTTTATTTTCCCTGAAGGCGGTCCAGCTCGGCATTAAGGGCTGAAAGGCTGGTATTTGTAGGTTCCAGGCTGACCAGCTGCTTGATATAGTACTGGGCCCGTTTGTATTCCCCACGATTGTAGTAAATCTGATAAAGGCGGAAAAGTGTGTCCCGGTTTCTTGGATTAGCAGAAAGGGAAGACCGGAGATCATTAATTGCAGCCTCCTGCCCCGTAACGATAAAGCTCCTCTGATAATAGAGGAAACTCTTCATTTTCTGATCTACTCCTTCATTTTCCAGAAGTGAATTGATGAATTTCAGTGCCTTTTTGGTCTGTTTTGTTCCTACAAGCATTTCAATGTAAGTACAAACATTATCATTATCTTCCGGATGGGCGGCGTAAAGTTCCTCTGCAATAGGCTGAGCTTCCTTTGTATATCCCAGTGTAAGGCAGATTGAAACATGGGTGCGCTTCTGGCCGTCAGTAACCCCATTTCTGGAAACAAGAATCCGGCTGAAGTCATAGGCATCAGTCCAGGCATTCTGCTTAGTCATTTCCGTAATACAAACTTCCAGGGCCTGACTGTTTTCAGAATCAATGGAAAGAACTTCATTTGCCAGATCAATGGCTGTTCTTCCTCCTACAAGAGAATTATTTGCAGAAGCAATTCTGGAAGCTTCAAGAAGAACCTCTTCATCTGAAGGATAAAGTTCAACTGCTTTTCCAATAAAACTTGCGGCAGAAGAAGTATTTTTGTTCCATTCCTGGGCCAGTCTTGCCTTCAGCAGAAGATAATCCCTGGAAACCTGATCCATGCGGCCGTAAGTGTCCAGAATTGAAGAAGCCCTGATATAATCCTGATAATCCATCAGAAGTCTGGCCCTGAAAAGAAGATATTCCGTATTTTCCGGCTGAAGTTCCAGTATCCGGAGAACATAGGCCTGGGCTGTATCCCGGTTACCCTTTAAGTAACTAACCCGGGCTGCAATTTTAAGCATTTCCACATTCTGTTTCTGAACAGCAAGAACTTTTTCAGCAAGGGAAAAGGCATCATCGTACTGTCCCGCAGCATAAAGGGAAAGGGCACTTGCGCTCCTGATTTCCACATTCTGGGGAGAGCCGGACATAGCCATGTTATAATAGAAAATTGATTCTTCACTCCTGCCCTGAAGATAAAGCCAGCGGCCGTAGAGATAATTTACCAGGGTGGAATGAGGCTTCATTTTAAGGGCGGAAGTAAGGGCGCTTCTGGAAAGTTCAGAGTATTCCTCCTTTATTCCTCCAGTAATAAGAACAAGGGAAGGAAGCACCATTGAAAGAAAATCCTCATTGCCTGTTGAAGTATCGTAAATTCCTCTTTCAGCAGAAGTAATTGCCCCGTAGTAAGGATTATCCTGGCTGACTGCAAAAGGTTCATAGTTCAAGGATTCAGAAGGCCACACAATCTTCATGATTTTATAGGCTGTGAAGAGAAGAATCATTTCCTTTTCGCTGTAGTTTTCCTTATCACTCTGATGAAGGACGGAAAAAGCCTTTCTTAAAGAATCAGGACTTCCCTCTTCCACCAGGGCAACGGCCTGCTGATTAACGGAACCGAAAAATGTTTTTACAGAGGAAGGCACCGGAATGTAGATAAAATCATTTTCATCCGGTACATAATTTTCACTTCCATCAATTTTTTCACTGGAAGCACAGGAAAAAAAAATAAGGGAAACTGAAAAAAGGAGTATCAGGGAGAAGAAAAAATTATTCTTCATTTGCCTCATCTCCATCATTTTTTTTCAACAGTTTTTCTGCTGCCTGACTGTCAAAAACATCATCATCAGAATCGTCATCGTCATCAGAAAGCATTGGAAAAAGATGCTGCCTTTTCTGCTGGAAGATAAAAATTATTATCAGGGCAAGACCTGCTGCAATGGCAAAAAAAGGCCAGGCCTGAAGAATCCATAACTTAAAGCTGGTTTTGATAATCTTTGCTGAAAAAAGAAAAAAGAAGGAGCCAAGTACAACAAGTGTTATTGACGGGAAGAGATATTTACTCTTGATTTTCCTGTATCTGTACAGGCCAACCATAAAAAGGGAAATTCCGGAAGATACGGCAAACAAAGGCCAGAGCTGCCACCACTTAAGGGGGATTGCTTCTACCAGATAGAAGAACATGACCACTGCACCAATGATGAAGTTAATGCCAAGGAAGAGAAGGAAACCGTTCTGTGACACACCGAAAACCAGTAAAAAGAAGACAATTCCCGCTAAAAAGAGGGCGCAGGTAAGGGGTGGAAAATAAACATGGCCAAAAATTGCATAACTGGCTACAACCATAAAACCTACGGCCAGAAGTGTCATACCAAGTACAAGGGCGCTGTTTAATAAAATCACCTTACCTGTCTGAGGGATTTTTACAAATTTATTTTTATGCTGATTTTCAGCGGATTTTACATTTTTGTCTTTATTATTTATGTCCATTGGTAAACCTCCAAGACAAATCTATCTTTGAGAATAGCTAAAATATCAGTTCTTGCCAATAAGCCCATGCTTTGCTAAAATCTAATTTATGCTTAACAGAATAAAAAAAGCAGTGGTTCTGGGCACCTGCATCCTCTCTTTAGGCTTCTGCTCACTTCTTACTTCCTGCTCTTACATAGATAAAATATCCGGCAAATCCGGCAAAAATACACTTATTTCAAAATCTAGTTCTGCCTATGAGACTATGCAGAAGAATTTTGAAAAAATCCTCAGCAACAAAAATCTTACGGATGAAACCAGATATGCTGTTGTTTCCAGAATTGCCGGCAACATGCTTTCAGTACAAGATTATAACTCACTTATTTTATTTCTTACAGAGTGGGTTGAAGAAAATCCTGATGATATGTACAACGGCTACTGGCTTTTAATGACTGCTTACGCGTATTTGAACAACAATGCCCAGCCCATGGCCGAATACTATTTTGAAAGGGTTATAAACAACTGCAACGACCTTATTGTTAAAGGACAGTCAATCCACTACCTGAGCTACCAGTACCTGATTCAGCTGTCTACAAATTCTGCCAACAGAATCAACTATTTTAATCAGCTTATAAACCGCTTTCCAAGCATGATTAGTGAAACTGAAATGCTCTACCGCCTTGCCCTGGAATATGAAAAGGAAGGGGAATGGGACCAGGTTATTAAAACCCTTACCAAATTCCTTGCAAAAGATGATGCCCAGACGGTTGTTATAGCAGGCCATCCAAATGCCTATACAGAAGCAAAGCAGCTTATTGATTTCAGTAACTCTACAAAAAGCTGGACCTTCGAAAGCCTTAACTCTTTAATCAGTACAATAAAAAACGCCATAGATAACTACAACTGGGCTGCCCTGGACCGCTACAGATCCAAGGTAAACTTCTTTGCAGTGAGCTGGCGGCAGGATTCAGAGGACACATCCCTACCGGACGACTTCTCCATGGGAAACTTTATGAACGGAAATACAATCCGCTACAGCAGCAGCCTTGACGAATCCTCTTCTCCAACGGAAGCATATTTAAAGACCACAGGCTGGAGCAATTATGTTTCTACCTGGTACCTCTATTTCAGAAAAGTAAATTTTCCTGCTGATCCGGATATTCACGGACGCTGGGAATGGGCCGGCATTTACTATGGTGAAAAGATGTGAAAAAAATTCTGGTTACTTTTTTTTCCGCCGCAACAATATCTGCTTCACTCTGGTCACTGACCGCTGCTTCTACTGATGCAGGGTCTATAATGATGAATGACTCCTACGATCCTATTGAATACAAAATACTTGTAGAATCCGCCGGGGAAGTTCAAAAAGATATAACCACTTCTGCCCCAGGTGTAAATGATGGGGAACTTTCTGCAGAAAACCAGTACCCCGAGCCGGACGGAGACGTTTACCCTGAACCGTCAAAAATTAATCTGAACATACCGGGACTTAATCACGAACTGACACAAAAATATATTGAACTTTATCAGTCAAAGGAAAACTCTTCCTGGCTTGCACAAAGTCTGGTTAACTCTGCCCCTTACCGTCCCTACATCAGGCAGAAGCTGGCTGAAAAAAACATGCCCTCTTACCTTCAGTATCTGCCGGTCATTGAATCAAACTACAAAATCACTGCAGTTTCAAAAAGCGGAGCCCGGGGAATGTGGCAGTTTATGGACAACTCAATGGCCCCTCTCTTAAAGAAATCTTCCTGGTATGACCAGCGCTATGATCCCTGGCTGGAAACTGATGCGGCCCTGATAAAACTGATGGATAACTACAAGATGTTCGGAGACTGGAACCTGGCAATTGCAGCATACAACTGCGGCGGAGGGGCAATGCGGCGGCTCCTGAAGGCCCATCCAAAAGCCGACTTCTGGTACCTTGCAGAACACAATCTTTTAAGAACAGAAACAAAACTCTACGTTCCAAAACTTCTGGCAGTAGCAGAACTGGTTGAAAATGCCGAATACTACGGATTAATCAACGTAGGAGTTGCAGACAAAATGATTGAATTCACGGAGATTGAAGAATTCGATTATGTAAAAATATCCGGCGTCCTTACCATGGAACAGTTGTCCCAGATTGTTAATGTAAATGTGGAAACCTTAAAATTCCTCAATCCTTCCCTGCTGAAAGGAATGACACCTCCAGAGCAGTTTGAAATCCGCCTGCCTCATGGAAAAGGTGAAGCTGCAGAAGCTGCCCTCCGTAAAGCAGATATTCCTAGCAACACCCTGAACTATACTGTGCAGAAAGGAGACAATCTCTCTGTAATTTCCCGGAAATTTGACGTAACGATAGATGAAATCTGTAAAATCAATCAAATTTCCAGGGATTCAATTTTGTCCATCGGACAGGTTTTAACTATTCCAGTTTATGACCCTGAATAAAGTCAGAAGAAGTCCCTTATCTAAAAAATAAAAAATCCGATAAACTAAAGGGGGAATTTAATGAAGAAAATTCTTTTAACAGCAGTGCTGCTTTTTACAGCCTTTAGCTTAAATGGGCAGACTTATGTACGCTATTCACAGGCAGAACTGGAAGAAGCAGAAAGAATGGCTGCAGCAAACGGCCATGCCAGTCTGGAAAATTCCACAATGACCAGCAGCAGTAAAATCGACTGGAAAAAGAACATTTTTACATCTGTTGTAACCCTTGATGTTTTAAAAGCAGGAATTCCTATGCCAAGCGGAAGACAGGCTTCTTCAAACAGAATTCAGCTGGCCCTGCCAATACTTATAAAAGATCCTCTCCTTTCAATTTACGTGGATGATCAGAATACTCTTGAAGATTACGTTCAGTCCGGGGGAATAACACTTCAGGACATTACAGATATTATTGATAAATCCAAAAGAACTCCTCCTTATTTTAAGGATGCTTCAAATCTCCTTACAACCACACATACAATTTCCCTGCAGGACATAGGTTCCCTGCTTATAAAGCACAGAAGTCCCTATCGGCAGCAAAAGCCAATCGACACAATTGCTACAAGGGCTTATTCAGGAATTGTTATTGATGCAAGAGGCAGTCTGCCGGTTCACGGAGAGTTTACAAAAAGCAAAGTGTCTCCAAGTCTTTTTCCCCGCATCTGGAACGAAGAAATGGACCTGGTTTATGAAAGAAACATGGTAGAGCCTTCAATTGCAAAATCCCAGATGATTGTAGAATATGGTTCCAGCATTGACTTTAAGAAATACAGCGACAGAATCGGAAATGATCCCCTCTGGATTACGGCAAAAAAAGTTTACGGTCAGAACAGATGTGATCCTGTTATTTCCTATGATGATTATCTCAGAATTGCTTCCAGTCAGCAGAATCTGGATTTGCTGCGACAGGGAAAAGTTGTAATCATTTTAAATGATGATGAACTGGCCCACATGGTTAGTGCTCCTGAAAGAAACAGGCAGTACTATCTGGATTACGAAAAACTCCGCAGGGACCTTTACGATCCAGTTGTTCCAGATGTAGTTATAATTGACAGACCAGATACCGGTATGGAAATTGATGTGGAAAACCTTCAGTTCATGGCAGATTCAGCAGAGCTTTTACCGGCAGATAAAAAGCGTATTACAACCATTGCACAGGATTTGATTAATCTGGTTTCAAATGGAGGAGAATACACAATTCTGGTAGAAGGACATACTGCAGACGTTAACAAACCAGAAGGTCAGCAGCAGCTTTCAATCCTTCGTGCCCAGGCTATTATTGATATTCTCGTAGCTGAAGGAATGGACAGGAAACTCTTTACATACAAGGGTTACGGCGGAACAAAACCTGTTGCTCCAAACGATACCGCGGAAGGCAGAGCACAGAACCGCCGTGTAAAAATTACCGTTATGCCAAAGACAACAACAGTCTTTACTACAAATTGATTAATAAATCGGGCTGCTCAAAACGAACAGCCTTTTTTTTACAGCCCTAGTTCTTTTGCAAGAAGACAGGTACCTTCTACAATAGCCTTGTGTTCTTCAGGAGCAATTCTTTCATAAAGAGAGTCCGGGGTATCACCAGGCAGGACGGGAACTTTTTTCTGCAGCAGGATTTTTCCTGTATCGCAGCCAGAGTCCACAAGATGAATGGTACAGCCACTTTCTTTTTCACCACTGGCAATTACAGCTTCGTGAACATGATGTCCCCACATTCCTACTCCCCCGAATTTTGGCAGAAGGGCCGGATGTAAATTAAGGATTTTACCAGAATAAACTTCAACAATTTTTCCGCCCAGAACTGAAAGATAGCCCGCAAGCACAATTGCATCAATTTTCTCTTCCTGGCAGACTTTAAGCACTGCATCTGAAATGGCAATTCTTTTTGTATCGCGGTCAGCTTTTTCCGCAGCTTCTTTGCCTAGAACAGTATAGGCGCTGAGGATAAAAGTTTTTATTCCGGCCTTTGCAGCTCTTTCCAGAGCAAATGCATTTTTTGTATTACTGATTACTGCTGCAATTTTATAAGGACAGTTTGAGTTTGATTTTTCATAATCAATCAGGGACTGAAGATTTGTTCCGCCACCTGACACAAGCACTGCAATATTCATCATAAAAAAAATCCTTTAACAATAATATAAATTGAAAAAGCCCCTGCCCGAAAACAGACAGGAGCTTTGCAGGAAAAGACTTAGTCAACGAACTGAGTCATTTCCTTATTTCCCTTAAACTCACCCTTGATTACTTTATCTGTATGACCAACATAACCAATCTGATAAGCCTTCATGTCAGGGATTCCGGCCTTATGATATTTTTTTGCTGAATTGTTGAAAAGCTTAAGGATTGCTTCAGCATCAGCCTTGCTTACTGCCAGAACAAATCCAATACCCATATTGAAGGTAGAGAATACATTCTTTGGATCAGCACCACGGCGGATAAGTTCATCGAATACAGGAGGAATATCCCAGCTGTTTTTCTTAATGATTGCGCAGAGCTGTTTTTTACCTTCCTTAGCATGAGGGAACATACGAGGAACATTTTCGTAGAAACCGCCGCCTGTTACGTGAACCATTCCATGTACACTTGAACGGAACTTCTTGAGCACTTCCATTACAGGCTTAACATAAATGCGGGTTGGTGTAAGAAGAACTTCACCAATTGTTTTCTTTGTAGCTTTACCATTTTCAAAATATGGTTCATCAAAATTTTCTACCAGCTTACGAATAAGTGAATAACCGTTTGAGTGAGGACCTGTTGAAGAAAGACCAATAAGAACGTCACCTTCCTTCATTTTTGATCCGTCAATCATTTCCTTTTTTTCGCCTACGCCTACACCGAATCCTGCCAGGTCGTATTTTCCATCATCATAGAAATCAGGCATTTCTGCAGTTTCTCCGCCAAGAAGAGCACAGCCGGCTTCAATACATCCGTCTGTTACACCCTTAACCAGTTCTGCTGCAACTTTTGAATCAAGCTTACCACAGGCAATGTAGTCGAGGAAGAAGTTTGTCTGTACGCCGGAACAGAGAATATCATTTACACTCATTGCAACACAGTCAATTCCAACTGTATCATACTTCTTCAATTTAAAAGCGATGTCCAGTTTTGTTCCAACACCGTCTGTACCGCTGACCATTACAGGTTCCTTTAAACCTTTTGGTACCTGGAACATTCCGTTAAAAGCTCCAAGTTCTGTAAGCTGTCCCGGAATGCGGGCTCTTTCAGACTGCTTCTTGTACTTGTCAACGGCCTTATAACCTTCGTTAACATCAACACCTGCTTTTTTGTAGTCAACTACCTTAGCCATAATAACTCCTAAAATGAATGCTTTGGAAATTATGCCCATTCTACTTGAATTCAATTTCTTACGCAATTAGAAAGCATATTCTTCTATTCAATATATTGATTATTTGATAAAATGATTTATTGATTCTTAAATTATCAGAAGGACTTACAAAATGAATTTTCTTGAAGAAAGAATTATGAAAGACGGTATTGTTAGAGAAGGAAATGTTCTTAAAGTAGACAGCTTCCTTAATCATCAGATTGACATTTCACTTCTGGAACAGATGGGGCAGGAATTTAAAAAACGCTTTGCCGGAAAAACAGTAACAAAAATCCTTACCATTGAAGCAAGCGGAATTGGAATTGCCTGTATAGTAGCAAGATATTTTGGAGTTCCGGTACTCTTTGCAAAAAAGACTCAGAGTGTAAATGTAGACGGTGACAAGTACCAGGCTGATGTTGAGTCCTTCACACACAAATGTACAAATCATGTGTTTGTTTCAAAAAGATATCTTTCAAAGGATGATAAGGTTCTTATTATTGATGACTTCCTTGCCAGAGGTTCCGCACTTATCGGGTTAACTGAAATCGTAAAGCAGGCAGGAGCAGAAGTTGTAGGAATTGGAATTGCAATTGAAAAAGGTTTCCAGGAAGGGGGACAGCTTATCCGTTCAAAAGGTTTCCAGCTGGAATCACTTGCAATTGTTGACAGTATGGATGCTGCAAACGGAACAATAAAATTCAGGGAACAGTAAAAGACAGAATACTGTAAACAAAAAGCCCGGCATCTTTAAGGAAGAGGAACCTTCTTCTTACAGAGCCGGGATTTTTTATTTGAATTTCTTTAACAAAAATTATCTTCCCTGGGATAAAATCAGTTCGTAATCTTCATCTTTTACTTCAAAATACTGATTGTATTCGTTACAGGTCGGACAGTATTCCGGAGGATTTGGACCGATTACAATATGGCCGCACTTTAAGCATTCCCAGACTTTTACCTGACTGTTTTTTAATTCTTCCGCTTCAGGGGAAAGTGATTTGCTCTCCCCTTTTAATTCTGCAAGGAGGGCACGGTAGCGGTCTTCATGACGTCTTTCAATTTTAGCTACAGCCCGGAATTTTGCAGCAAGTTCAGGGAAACCTTCTTTTTCTGCAGTAATGGCAAAGGCTTCATACATATCTGTCCATTCGTAATTTTCACCGTCTGCGGCAGAAAGCAGATTGTCTTCCGTAGAATTAACTTCGCTTAATTCCTTAAGCCACATTTTTGCATGCTGTTCTTCGTTAGCAGCAGTCTTTCTGAAAACTTCAGCTATTTTTCCCAGACCTTCTTTTTCTGCAGCCAGAGAAAAACAAGTATATCTGTTTCTTGCTTTAGATTCCCCTGCAAAAGCAGCCTGCAAATTTTCTTCAGTCTTTGTACCTGAATACTTGCTCATATTTATTCTCCTTACATTGTAATACTCTAATTAAACTGTAGGGGAGAAATGTCAGGAAATCAAGTTTAAAATCAGGCAAACTCTAAAAACTAAAATTCAGGCTGCCATGGAGTTTAAAGGCACGATATTAAGGACTTTTAAACTCCGCATTTTCAAAGCTGCCTCTAAAACAGGAAGCCTTCAGAGACTCCAATTATCTGTCTTCACGGAAATAAGGTACGCCTAAACTTTCAGGAGACTGATTTTCCTTTTTGTTACGGATGCTTGTAATTACAAGAACAACAATCGTAACCAGATATTGAGACATCTTGAACAATTCCTGAACCGCTCTGCTTAAACCTGGAATGTAAAGGTAAAGAATGTAAAGGGCTCCAAACAAAAGTGCTCCAAGAATTGCCTTGCGGCTGTCCCAGAGAGAAAAAATTACAAGAGCTACTGCAAGCCAGCCTCTGTCACCAAAACCATTATTAGTCCAGGTACCGCCAAGATATTCCATTACAAAGTAAAGGCCTCCAAGTCCGGCAACTGCTCCACCAATGAGAGTGGCAATATACTTATACTTTTCAATATTGATTCCGGCAGCATCTGCAGCAGCAGGATTTTCTCCAATTGAGCGAAGGTTCAATCCAACCCTTGTTTTATTCAGAACAAAGGCAAGAAGAAAAGCCAGGGCGATTGCAAGGTAAGATAAAAATCCGTATGAAAAAAGCAGCTGACCCACAACAGGAATTTTACTCAAGCCGGGAATTGAAGCCTGATATGCACTGGCAGTTACAGCAACAGAAACCTGTCCTACACCACCAGCCAGGCGGGAAATTGAACCACCAAAGAAATTACCGAATCCAATACCGAAAGTTGTAAGGGCAAGACCAACAACATTCTGATTAGCTCTGAGAGTGATTGTAAGGAAAGAATAAATGAGGGCACCTAAAACCGAACATATTAAAGCACAGAGAAGGGAAATCAGCATACCAACAAATGGTACAGGGGTAGCAGCAAGACTTTCATAATAGAAAGCCCCCATCAATCCTGCAATGCCGCCCATATACATTAATCCAGGAATTCCCAGATTAAGGTTACCGGTTTTTTCTGTAAGAATTTCTCCAATGGAACCAAATAAAATTGCTATTCCCTGAACAATTGCCTTTGTTATAAATGTAAAAATAATCATGCCTTTTCTCCTTCAGTCTTTTTCTTTGTCTCAAAAATAATTTTAAAGCGGATGAAGAATTCACATCCAATCAGGAAGAAGATGATTATTCCAATCAATATATCTGAAACATTTTCATTAAGACCGAACTTACTTGCAATTTGAATTGCACCGTTATCCATTACACTGAGAAGGAAACTGATGGCAACCATTCCCAGAGTATTGAAATTTGACATCCATGCCACAATGATTGCAGTAAAGCCTCTGCCTCCTGCCAGACTTGTAGAAATTGTGTGACTGGCACCACTCACAACCAGACAGCCTGCAAGACCACAGATTGCACCGGACAAAGCCATTGTGCGGATAATAACAGCCTTAACATTGATTCCAGTATAGCGGGCTGTTTTACGGCTTTCACCAACAACAGAAAGTTCATAACCGTGCTTTGTATTTTTCAGATAAAAAGCCATAAAGACTGCAACGACAAAAACAATGATTACATTCAGTCCGTAGCGCTGACCAAATACGTTAGGGAACCAGCCCTTACTTGTCATTGGATTAATAATTCCAACAGTATTTGACCCCACAGGATTTTCCCAGAATACAATGCAGAAAGTAATAATCTGCATGGCAACATAATTCATCATTAAAGTAAAGAGAGTCTCATTTGTATTAAATCTTGCCTTAAAGAAAGCAGGAATAATTCCCCAGATCATACCGGCCAGACATGAAGAAATCATAATCAAAGGAAGAAGAACACCATTTGGCAGATTACTTCCATAAATCATAAGAGCGGCACTTGCAAGTCCCCCCATGAGGATTTGACCTTCCGCACCAATATTCCAGAAGCGCATTTTAAAAGCAGGTACCAGTCCAAGGGCAACCAGAAGGAGAACCAGGGCATCCCGGATTGTAACCCAGACACGTCTGTTGGAACCAAGGGCACCGTCAATAATTCCACCAAAAACTTCAATAGGATTTAAGCTGGTAACAGAAATAATAACCAGTGCACAAATAATCAGGGCAAGGAAGATTGCAGCAACACGAATCAAAAGAGCCTTCCATACACCTTCATAATCTCTTTTAGCTAATCTAATATTCAACATCTTCATTCCCCTATTAAGCAGTCATGAGGTATCCCACCTCTTCCTTTGTTGTAGTGCGGGCATCAAGCAGACCTGTAACCCGACCATTATTCATTACAAGGATTCTGTCGCAGAGCTGAAGAATTACATCCAGATCTTCAATTACAGAAATAACAGCTGCACCTTTTTCTTTCTGTCTGTTCAGCTGATTGTAAATTGCATAAGAGGAATTAATATCCAGACCACGAACCGGATATGCAACCATAAGTACATCCGGATGACTGGAAATTTCACGGCCAACAAGAACCTTCTGTACGTTGCCACCTGACAGTCTGCGTACAGGATACTCAGTTCCAGGAGTTACAACTTCCAGCTTTCTCTTGATTTTTTCAGCAAGAGTACGAGGCTCCTTTCTGTGAACCAGAGGATCGTTTCCCTTTTCATAAGTACGTAGCATAACATTTCCTGTCATACCCATTGAACCTACAAGCCCCATGCCAAGTCTGTCTTCAGGAACAAATGAAATGTGGGCACCTGTCCTCTTGATTCCTACAGGAGATTTATTTGTAATATCAATATCTTTATTTTCAGGATTAATAAAAGTTACCTTTCCACCGGACACTCTCTGAATGCCTGCAATAGATTCAAAAAGTTCCTTCACACCGCAGCCTGCAATTCCTGCAATTCCAAGAATCTCACCGCGGCGGGCAGTAAAGGTTACATTGTCCAGGGCTTTAAGACCTTCACGATTGTAGCAGGTCAAGCCTTCAACTTTAAGAACATCACTTGTGTTAACAGGATCTGTTCTTTCAATATCCAGGGAAATCTTTTCCCCAACCATCATTTCTGTGAGCATAGGGATTGTTGCTTTTGAAGTTTCCACTGTATCAATATACTGTCCCTTGCGCAAAATGGTTACCCGGTCCGAAATTGCCATTACTTCATTAAGTTTGTGTGTAATGATGATGACAGATTTGCCGGCCTTACGCATATTTTTAAGCACTTCAAAAAGTGCATCTGCTTCCTGTGGAGTAAGAACTGCAGTTGGTTCATCCAGAATAAGAACATCTGCTCCCTTGTAGAGAACCTTAACAATTTCAACAGTCTGTTTCTGGGAAATGGACATATCGTAAATCTTTTGATCAGGGTCCAGTTTAAAACCGTAAGTGCTACAGATTTCATTTATTTTTTCTTTAACGGATTTCATATCGATAACAGCAGATGTGTCTGTTCCTAAAATAATATTTTCTGCTGCTGTAAAAATATTTACCAGTTTGTAATGCTGATGAATCATTCCAATGTGATAATCGTAAGCGTCTTTTGGAGAATGAATCTGAACCTCTTTTCCGTTAATGAAAATCTGACCAGAATCAGGGCGGTATATTCCTGCAATCATATTCATTAAAGTTGTTTTACCACTTCCGTTTTCACCAAGAATACTCAATATTTCATGACTTTTTACTTTAAGATTTACTTTATCGTTAGCTGTAACAGAACCGAAAGTTTTTGTAATGTTCTTCAGTTCAATTGCATACTGTTCGTCCATGCTGTTAACTCCACTTGTATAAACTAAAAAATCCGGCAGTAGATAACTCAACCACCGGATTCATATATCCTGTTATAAGGAAAAATTAGCGTTCTTCAATACCGTCGATTCTTAAGTCGAAGGCTGGAGCAGAACCAACTTCCTGCTCATGGAAGTATCCGTCACTTACGTAAACAGAGTACTTTGCATAGTCGCCGCCCTGAGCAATTAAATCTTCAATTGAAGAGCCCTTTACTGTGAATGTGTCTGTTGCAAAAATCTTAACTGTGCCAGCCTTGATTCCTGCAATGGCAGCTTCAACAGCTTCTTCTGTACCTGCAGCAGCAACATTTGCATTTACAGGTGTAATATATACAGCATTGTCTACATATCCCTTTGACCAGTCTACATCGAATGTCTGTCCCTTCTTGAAAGCGTCTGCAGAAAGTCTGTAGTAAGCACCCCAGTTAAGGGCAGCTGATGTAAGTGCTGTGTTTGGAGCAACTGATGTCATATCAACATTGTAACCTACACATGGAACACCGTTTGCTTCACAGGCTGTTGGAGCACCTGTTGTATCAGCATGCTGACCGATAAGAACACAGTTGTCAGCGATGAGAGCTTCTGCTGTTTCTTTTTCAAGAGACATATCAGCCCATGAGTTTGTATAGCGAACTTCCATTGTTGCAGAAGGACATACTGAACGAACACCGAGGAAGAATGAAGTATATCCAGAAACAACTTCTGCATATGGATAAGCACCAACATAACCAATCTTTGCTTTATCAGCAGTGATTTTTCCGCTTGCAATCATTTCGTTAAGTTTAAGACCAGCTACAATACCTGAAACATAGCGTGATTCATAAACTGAAGGCATAAAGTTATGCATGTTAGCAAGACCACTTGAAGCTGCCTGGAAACCTGTTGCATGTGAGAACTGAATCTCTGGATATTCCTTGGCTGCCATAAGAAGGTATGATTCGTGTCCAAAGCTTGTTGCGATGATGTAGTTACAACCCTGGTCTGCAAGGTCAACTGCTGCGTCGTAGCAGTTTTCATCTTCGCCAATCCCCTTCTTTTCAATAACCTGCTCATCAGAAAGACCGAGACTGCTCTTCATTTCACGAATGCCCTTCATGTGAGCTTCTGTGTAACCTTCATTTTCATCACCAATGTAGATAACACCAACTTTGAATGAAGAAGCGTCCTTAGACTTTGCCTCACCTTCTGACTTCTTTGTACAACCTGTAAGTGCAAATGCAGATACCATTGCTGTCAAAGCAAGCATGCCAATCACTGTTTTTTTCATTTATTACTCCTCTCATTATAAAAAAAGGGCTCTAAGTAAAGTAGGCATATACTTAGCGCCCCATCTTTTAATGTGCTTTTTTTATAACTTTTACAAGGAATAAAGTCAAGATTACAGCTTCTCAAGAGCTTTTCTTACAGCTGCCCTTAAGGCTTCCGGATACTGTTCTGCCAGGGCCTGTGGATCGTATACGCCCTTAACAACAGGGATTGCTTCTGATGCTGAGCCGTAGCCGCTGAATGATTTTGCCATCTTTCCCTTTGCATCCAGGAACTGAATTGTAACAGTAGCGCAGGCTTTCATATTTCCTGTGTGGCTTACACCTGTGTTCATATTCTTCTGAATGTTAAAGCTGATTAAAACGATATTGTCTGCCCCCAGTTCAGAGATAAGAAGCGGGTAGAGTTTCTTTTCGTTTGTTGCAAGAAGTTTGTATCCTTCAGGTTTATTCCTAAATCCGGCAAGAAGGAATTTGTTGTCTGAAGCAGCTGTATATGCATTTGAAGCAAGAACAGTTTCTTCCGGAATCAAGTCCAGGCCTTTTTCAGCAAGAACTTCGAAAACTGCGGCCTTAACATCTTCCATCATGTAAGCTGTATAACCGGCCTGAATCTGTTCTTCCTTACTGGCATTTTCTGTAATATCCTTGCGGACAGCCAGATTGAGTAAACCACTGCCGTGTTCTTCATCATCTTCACCAAACCAGGTGATTGTGTCATTTGCCATGATTGTTACAACGGCTGTTTTACCAGGAACAAAAGGTTTTGCAAAAGCAGCAATAGCTGTTAATGCAGTTAAAGTTAATGCAATATTTTTTTTCATTTTAAATCTCCCAAATGAAATATTTTGAGCTAAGGAGTAAAAAAATTACCCTACTTATAAAGTATTTGTTATACCTGATAAAGATTCAATACTAGTTTAAATAATAGTATATGCCGGATTTTGATCAATTATATGATTTTCAAAATTTTACATTCGGGAAAATTAATTTCATCTTTTCAGATCGTAGATTACATCTTTAAGATAGTGGTTTCCGCAGCGGCCGTCGGCCATCAGGTGGGTAAAACTGTTAAAATGCCGTGCTTCTTCGTATTCAATTCCAAAGAGATACACAAGATTACCATTCTCATCTTTTTCTATTCGTGTAATGTATTTTTGATTGTCACAGGTGAATTCAAAGTAGCGGGTTGTTTCCAGAATAAATAAAAAGTCGTCTCTTGTCATAGAGGCATTATGAAAGGATTTTAATTATATTGCAAGAATATGTCGCAGTCTTCGGGTCGCAGCCTTCGGGTCGCAGCCTGCGGCTGCTTAACGAGTTTTCGCATAGCGAAAACTCGCGGGTTATTTTGCTAAGATTAGTAGCCCATTCGTCGCAGCCTTCGGCGGCTCAAGTCGCAGCCTTCGGCTGCTCAACGAGTTTCCGCTTTGCGAAAACTCGCGGGTTATTTTGCTAAGACTAGTAGCCCATTCGTCGCAGCCTTCGGCGGCTTAAGTCGCAGCCTTCGGCTGCTCAACGAGTTTTCGCATAGCGAAAACTCGCGGGCCATTTTACTACGATTAATATCCCATACCGCCCATATCTGGAGAAGGAGCTACAGGAGCTGGGGGTTCTGGGATGTCTGTAATAGCACATTCTGTTGTGAGCAGCATACCTGCAACTGAAGCAGCATTCTGCAATGCACAGCGTGTTACCTTAGCAGGGTCAATAATACCTGCATTCATCATGTTTACCCATTCCTGAGTAGCAGCGTTGAAACCAACACCTTCCTTTTCGTTCTTAGCTCTGTCAGCAATTACTGCACCGTCAAGGCCTGCATTGTCAGCAATCTGGCGGATAGGTTCTTCAAGGGCACGCTTAACGATAGCGTAACCAACCTTTTCGTCACCTGTAAGATTTGCCTTTTCTGCATTGAGAGACTTGCTTGCTTCAATGAGGGCAAGTCCACCACCTGGAACAATACCTTCTTCCAGGGCAGCGCGTGTAGCAGCCAGTGTATCTTCAACACGGAACTTCTTTTCCTTCATTTCAGTTTCAGTGATTGCACCAATTTCAATTACTGCAACTCCACCTGAAAGCTTTGCAAGACGTTCCTTGAGCTTATCCTTGTCATAATCTGATGTTGACTTTTCTACAGCAGCCTTGATTTCTGCAACACGATTTGCAATTGCAGTCTTGTCACCATTTCCATCAACGATTGTTGTATTGTCCTTGTCGATCTTAACAGACTTAGCAGTACCAAGATCAGCAAGTTCTGTAGTTTCAAGCTTAAGGCCTAAATCCTTTGTAACAACCTTACCACCTGTGAGGATAGCAATGTCGTTAAGCATTTCCTTACGTCTGTCACCAAAGCCAGGAGCCTTTACTGCACAGCACTTAAGTGTACCGCGGAGTGAGTTTACAACCAGAGTTGTAAGTGCTTCACCGTCAACATCTTCTGCAATGATAACCAGTGGACGACCAGTCTGAGCAACCTTTTCCAGAAGTGGAAGAAGATCCTTCATTGTGCTGATCTTTTCATCAAAAATAAGGATGTATGGATTATCATAGTTACATTCCATGCGTTCACGGTCATTTACAAAGTAAGCGTTGATATAACCGCGGTCAAACTGCATACCTTCTACAGTCTTTACAGTTGTGTCCATGTTCTTTGATTCTTCAACTGTAATTACACCGTCTTTTCCAACCTTCTCGATTGCTTCAGCAAGAATTTTACCGATTTCAGGATCGTTGTTTGCAGAAATTGTAGCAACGTGTGTAATATCATCATTGCCCTTTACTGCACGGCTGATAGACTTAATCTTTTCAACTGCAGTAGCTGTAGCCTTATCAATACCACGCTTAATTTCGATTGGTGTCATTCCTGCGCTAACAGCCTTAAGACCTTCGCGAACAATAGCATAAGCAAGAACAGTAGCTGTTGTTGTACCGTCACCTGCAACATCATTTGTCTTAGATGAAACTTCACGTACAAGCTGAGCACCCATATTTTCAAAAGGATCTTTCAGTTCAACTTCCTTTGCAACTGAAACACCATCCTTTGTAATTGTTGGAGAACCATACTTCTTATCAAGCATAACCAGGCGGCCACATGGTCCCAATGTTACTTTTACTGCTTTTGCAATCTGTTCTACGCCGCTAAGCATCTTTTTGCGGGCTTCTTCACTGTAAACTAACTGTTTAGCCATTTTTGACTCCTATATATAAACTGCTGGATCTTAAATGATGAAAATCCAGCTAAATTTCGTATTAAATAAGATATAAAAAAAATGACCGCTCGACAAGAAAAATGTGATAAAATCTTAAAATATGGTAGAATCAGCAGAAATTAATCTGACTTTATAAAGGAATTGATTTTGAAAAGAAACTTTCTTCTATTAATAACATTTATTTTTCTTAACCTGATGATATGGCCGGAAGAATCTTTTTCCTACATGAAACACTACCAGAAAGTAAAACCAAGAGAATACACTTTTGCAATCAACACAATGCAGCAGCTTTATGACAATTTAAGCGAGCAGAAGTACAAATATGCCCTTGAAGCCAGCGTAATAGTTTTTCCGGAACTGCTCCGTTATTCAGCCTTCAGGGATGAACTGGAAACTCTTGCAAACGAACTTAAAAGTTATGCACCGGAAGAAAGCGACGGTTATTCCATTGGATTTTTTCAAATGAAGCCGATTTTTGCTTTGAGAATGGAAAAAATCATCGCCCTGGATCTGGAATTAAAAACAAAGTACCCTCTCCTTTTGATAAAGGATTCCGGAACTTCTGATGACAGAATCCAGAGAATTAACCGGTTGCAGGACTGGACCTATCAGCTGGAATATTTAAAGGCCTTCTGCGACTTTGAAATTAAAAGGTTGAAGCTGGAAAATGAAGATTTAAAAATCCGCATAAAATACCTGGCAACTGCCTACAATGCAAATATGTTTTACACCAGGGAAAAACTGGACAAATGGGCCGAATATAAAACATTTCCGGGAGCTCAAAAGGATTTGTATTTTAAATACAGCGAAATCTGCATTGAAGCCGCCGGAAAGGTTGTGGTAAAATGATTGTAATAGTCCAAATGTCTAGTTATGAAATTCCTTGGATGTTTCAAAAAAATAGCGCAAAGGAGTGAAACGGCTTACGAAATCACTCATTTTGTGCTGCCGCGATAGCGGCAACCGTATATAATTACAAGCACAAAATGCGTGAAGCAGGCGAGCCTGCGGTTTCGATAAGACGTTTCACGACTGGGAGTTTTTTTTTGAAACGTCATAAAAATTTCAAAACTCGATATTCGTGCTAAGATTCTTTTTTAGAGGTGTATATGAAAAAAATCATTATGGCTCTTGCACTGCTCCTGGCAGCTTCATCAACTTATGCAATGCTTCTTCCTGAAGGAAGCCAGGCTAATGTAAGTGATGTTTCCCTTACAGATGGAAAAATCTCAAGCGTTACACTCATGGATAACGCTGAAATCAACACGCCGTTTGGAAAACTCCAGGCAACCGGAACAATCACTTTTAATTCTGATGGAAGTGTAGAATCCTTTACTCCTGTAAAAAGCGGAAGTTTTGAAACACCGGCAGGAACTTTTTCTTACGCAGGTCAGGAAGACAGTTCATATACTACACCGGCTCTTGAATTTTACCCAGGCGGTTCTCTTAAAAAAATTACACTTAGTGCAGAGACCAAACTTGGAACAAAAGCAGGCACTCTCACAGCACAGGCCGCTCCAGTGGAATTTTACGACCAGTACGCTGCAAAAAGTTTTAAACCAAAGAATAATTTTTATATCACTATTGCAGCTGGAAAGTTTAAGGTTTCAAAGGATGATTTTGTAGAATTCTATCCATCTGGAAAATTCAAGGAATTTACAATTGAAGGACCTGCTTCCCTGACAACAGATATGGGAACAATTTCAATTATTGGAAAAGCAAAAGTCAGCACATACGAAAACAAAAAAATTGAATCCATTACAGTTGATTCTGTTCAGGCCTTGAAATATTCAGACAACTACATTTATACAGCACCAGATTCCACAGTATACTTTTACAGTTCTGGAAAACTGAAGGAAGTAACTGCAATCAACAATGAATTTATTCTGGGACAGTTTAAGGTTTCAAATGTTGTAAAAGAGACAAAAGTAAAATTTTATGAATCAGGCTCTCTTATTGTAAGTTCTTGTTACATAAATTTTGATAATTATAAAATTTATTGTGGAGATGACATAATTTTCTTCAATCCACAGGCACCTGAAAGAATTTTTGCTTCTGTTTTAGCATATGATTATTACGGGAGCTATAATGATGAAGCTGCTTACTGCTATAAAGTAACTGCTTTAACAAAAAAAGACGGAGAGGTTATTACAGAAACATTCAAAACACCAGTAAAAGTGCCATCTTCTAAAGAAAAGGCCTACGCCAGGGAACCTTTCCTCTTAAACGAAAACAGTCACAAAATCGAAAAAGTTTACACTTACAAATATGTAACTCAGAAAAAGTGGATAGATGATTCTTTACTAGATTATTCTGTTCTTGAAGAAGCAGGTTACATGGAATTTGACGAAGACAAAGCTGAAGCTGAATCTCCGGATACAAATTCTGGCAGATAGAAGAGGTTTAAAACTTATTTTATGAAATTAGCAGAAGCATTACAGGAAAGAGCAGACCTTAACAGAAAAATTGAGCAGCTCAAGGCAAGACTTAGTAACAATTGTCTTGTACAGGAAGGAGAAACTCCGGCAGAAAATCCGGAGGAACTTCTTGAGGAACTGAATTCTTCAGCACTCAGGCTTGAAGAACTTATGGCAAAAATCAATTTGACTAACTGTACTACAAAAATAAATGGTACTTCTTTGACAGAATTAATTGCAAAAAAAGACAGACTTTCCCTTCAGCTGCAGGCCTACAGAGAAATCATCAACGAATCCAGCAGAACGGCTTACAGGGCAAGGGGTTCTGAAATCAAAATTCTGCCGGCAGTAAAAGTGTCAGAACTTCAGAAAAAATCTGATGAACTTTCAAAGGAACTGCGGCTTACAGATAACCTTCTCCAGGAAAACAACTGGAAAACTGAATTGATTTAAAATTAGTGGTAACTGCTAAGGAGTGAATGCAAACGCCAGTGTGATTGCGTAATTCGCACAAATACTACAGGGTACCCAGGGCAGGTAAAATTTTTCAGGAATTGTTATGCCCCGAAAGCGCACATCTGTACTTTTAAGGTTTACATTTTACAACCATGCATTAACCGTAGCAGTGAGGGCGGGTTCGGGGAATAATATTATTATCAGTCTTTTTTCTGGACTGACTGTTTTTCAGCTTTTCTTTCTTTCATATGTTTTCTGGTTCCGATTTTATCTTCTTCCAGATTCAGGCTTTCCTTAAAAGCAAGACAATCCTTCTTTACATATTTAGCAATCGCTTTTGCAGAATTGTTACCTCTGTATTTTTTCTGAGCCTCAAGCATCTGGTTTTTCAAAAGTTCGTCATTCATCAAAAGAAGGGCTAAACGGCTGGCGTCATCCGGACTGTTTGCGCAAAGTGACATATGGTGTTCTGCAAAGAACTGAACATTTTCACTTTCACAGCCTGGAATTGGAGATGTATGAATGATTGGAATTCCTTTAACAATTGCTTCTGTGCTGGACAGTCCGCCCGGCTTTGTAAGGAGCAGGTCACTAGCTTCCATAAATACGTTTACCTTATCCGTATATCCAACTACATGAACTCTAGGCTCTCCTGCAAATTCTTTAAGGAACTGGAAGAGCATTTCTTTGTTATTTCCAGTGATGGCAATGATGCGGGTCTTTTTATCTCCTGCTGAGAAAATATCGTGGGCAATATCAATTATGTCACCGAAGCCCATACTGCCGCTCATAATCAGGTAAACTTTATCATCCTGATTGATATTTATATCCATTTTACGGAGCTGTTCCCTGGCCTTTTCTTTATTACCTTTTCGAACAAACTTCTGCGAAACCGGAATGCCAAGAGGAACAAGTTTTTCGGAAGGAATTCCACGGGCTGTAAAAGTAAAGGCACTGTCCTTACTTGCAATAAAGAAACAGCGTGGATTTGTTTCTTCCAGGAGAGGAGAAGCAAAGTAGTCTGTGGCAACAAAATAGAAAGGAACATCAAGATGATAATGTTTAAGAATATGTGTCATTGCCTGTGCGCCAAAGAAGTGACAGCAGACAACTGCATCGATTTTATTTTCGATGAGATATTTTCTAAGGGCTTTTGTATACATCATGTTCATCATGTACACAGGAGAGCGGACAAGACCAGAAGAATTTTCTCCATAGTTGCCCCCCATTTCATAAAGCTTTCCGAAAATCTTCGGATTGTTCTTTACCATTTCTACATATGAATCACATACCAGATCTGAAGCTGCCTGGCTGCCAAAAGACAAGGCATCTCTAATTTCACATTCATCTCCAGCAGAGTCGAAAACTTCTTTTAATGCTCTGGCGGCTGTGTTGTGACCGCCTCCTGTATTGCAGGAAAGAATTAATATTTTCATATTTTTATCATATCCCTTATATAAGAAAATTTAAACATTAAGTTGTAAAAAGGAAAGAAAAAGAATATGAAATTTGATTAATCCAGTCCCGTACAGTTGCTACTAAAAGAGAATCCACCATCACCTGCACTGTTGTATATTATGCGGCTATCAGTAATAGAACCGTTAAAGTAAAAGAAGCTGCAGTTTTCAAGGGTTAATGCACCTGAATTATAAAATGCCTCTCCCTGAAATGCGCCTGATGTATTTGACCCTCTAAAATTGATATTTGTAAAAGTCACACTTGTTCTTTCAGGAATCTTAAACATACTGGCAGTACTGGTGAATACGGAACTCTTCTGAAATATTACACTTCCTCTTTCTCCAGAATTTTCATCTATACTTTCATTTATAATTTTAATAGTTCCGCCAGTCGCAAAATCTGAAAACTGACTGTCCAGCATGATAGATCCAGCATCAAGAAGATGAATTGTACACGGATTTTCCACGCTTCTGTTTTTTACGGCAGACAAGGCAGTTGCAAAATTTTCAAAAGGACGTTCGTAAGAACCCTCTCTTGTTCCTTCAACAGATCTGCTGGATACATAAAAATCAGTCCGCTTAAAATTTGCAAGGCACTTTTCAGTTATAGACAAAACAGTTTGTCCAACCCCATCCACAGATTCTGTTTTAAAATATTCAGAATCTGCATTGTTATACCATGTGGTTGTTCTTGTTCCAGGCAAAATTCCAATTGATTCGTAACACTCATATACAAGATTTCCATTTGAATCTCTAAAGGAAAAAGTTGCTGTATAATCACCGGCTGCTAAATCTTTGCGTAACACAAAGCAGTCACTGCTGGTTATAGTCCTTGTATAAGAATCCACTGGTTCCGGATCGGAGAACTGAACCTCCATAGAAGATACTATTGTATTGTCAAAAACCTTTATTGGCAAAGCTATTCCACTTGTTCCAGTAGCATTAGTAACAGGTGATTCCATAAGCTTAATTATTTGAAGGGCGCTGCTTTCATCAACATCAATTTCAACTGGCTGACTGGTTACATAAAGTGGATCTGATGCACTTCCACCAGCAGTCTTATAACTTAGGGAAGAAATTTTCCATTTACCTGCTGTAAGTTTAAAGGTAAAAAACAAATTATCCTGAGGAATTACAGAAATTGAATCTTTATCTGCCTCTCCGGAAACAGGCTGATAGTCTGCAGTAACAATAGTTGTAAGTCCGGTTGAATCAATTTTTACATAAGCAGATCTTGAATTATTTTCATTCTGAAAGTTTTGCCCGTCTGTACACAAATACAAGCTTCCACATACGTTGTATGTTTTTTCTACATAGGGGCTGCAGGCAAAAAAAGAAAAAACTGATATTAACACAAATAAAAATTTTAGATTTCTTTTCATAGTTTTCTCCGGGGGATTAGAAATTTCCATAATCATAAAAACTTTTCTCAGTACCGTTGATAAATATGGCAGCACAGTTCTCATTATCCGGATTATTCAGGCAGAAATAATCACAACGTTTATTGATTATATCTCCATCAACTGGGTGATATAAAGCTCCCATATTGTGTTTTGATGAATCATCTCCACCAAAATAACAGTTGCTTGTTGTTAAAGATGTATTCCTTGAAGCAGTGTCTGAAACTATCAATATTGCACCACCATAAGAACTTCCTCCTCCTGCACTGTTTGAAGTGAAAGTACACCCAGTCAGTTCAACATTAGTATCTTTTATAACCATAGCGCCTCCACCTTCCAGAACTTTAAGAATTCCAGAAAAGTTTCCACCACTACTTTTAGCGGTTTTATTACTATTAAAAATACAATTTTTTAAGACAGCTTTATTTGCATTTTGTATCAACACACCTCCACCAGCATTCTTATAATACCCTGTGTCTGTTGCAGAATTATTACTTACTTCTGTGTTTTCCATATAGAAATAATATCCACCAGAAAAAATACCTGCAGCCCTTTGAGCTTTATTGGAAGTAATTTTTGAATCATATATTTCCAGTCTTCCGTCAGAATAAACTCCAGACCCCATATGGGCACCTGTATTATTACTAATCTCAGATGATTTAATTATTATGGAAGTTCTTCCACAACCTCGAATTGCACCCCCCCATGCTGAATCACTATATACTCTGTTACCGGTAAAAATGCAGTTTTCAAAGAGACCATTTCCAGAGTCAATATGAACAATTCCATCAGAATTCTGTTTAAAATCATTCACCTTACAATTTTTCATTTTTAAAGAACCGCTTTCTACCTTAACAGCCTTTCCCACGGTCCCGCTTATAGCAGAAGTATTAGACAAATTAAGATTTTCAAGAGAAAGTGTAGAATTAATGACTTTGAAAGTCTGTATATCATAGGTTGATGACAACTTTATATATCCTTCACTATTTAATTTTCCAGGTTCATTACAGATAGTCAAATTCTTTATATTTTCAATAACAAAACCTGAAGAAATTGTTAAATTATTTGATATAAAAATTCTGTAACTATCACAACTTTGTGCTTCTGTAATGGCATTACTTAACTCATTTGCATTACTTACAATAGAATGGTTACCGTAATAAACTGTTGTACCAGACTTATATTCAGCTCCATTGTATACCGCAGTTATAAAAATATCGTAAAAATCATCTGCAAGATTTTCTGGAAAACTAAATTGAAAACTATCATACACCAGCTGCCGCACACCACCTTTAAATACTTCAATCTTCATTGATTCTGGATTTACATAAACCTCGCCAATTTTGCAGGATGCAGAAAATGTATTATTATAATCTTTTTTTCCAAAATATTTTTCGTGTTCAAATTCCAGAGAATCATAAACACCTATCTGAACGCTTCCTGTATGAATACATAGAGCTGCTTCATTCTGTTTTTCACTAGCCCAGCCCAAGTTGTAACCATCATCACTTGTAAAGATTATTGAAGGACTACCGGCAGGACAATGATAAGTAAAGTTTTTTGTAAAACAAAAAGCCGGAGAAAGATAATGAATACTGCCATTATATTTGATTCCAATTCGGGAATCCTTACTGAAAGTATCTGAAAAGCAAATTGTAGAGTCTTCTTCAGTTAAACTTATGTTATCACTTTTCTTCTCACTTTCAGAAACCTTAATATAGTTAGTTTGAGCAATAATTTTTCCTTCAAAATGTAAGGGGGATTTTTTAAAAGCCACCGCTCCTCCAAAAGTATTTGCCGTAGTTCCCCCGGAAAGTGATACAGATGGTCTGTCTATATAATTCCCATCAAATGTACAATTTTTCAATTTAACAGATACCTGGGACATTCCACCCAGAGCACCACCGCAGTTTTTTGCATGATTGTTTTTAAAAGTACATCCGTCAAATTTTACAGGAGCACCTACATAAACTGCACCACCTGTTCCATGATCATAATCTACGGCTTCATTAGGGGAATTAGCCCAGTTTTCTTCAAAGAGACAGTCAGTAAAATTTGATTCCTGTGTTGAAGAATTATATTGAGTTATGTAAACGGCCCCTCCATTTCCCCAGCCAGAAGGATTTACAGTATTCTTTTTAAAGGTACAGTCACTTGCTTCAATTACTCCCTTAACATATACAGCACCTGCCGAAGTACAGGCACTTGTATTTTCTTCAAAAAGACAGTCATTCATTGTAAGTACAGCACCATCACAATAAATTACTGAACCTTCCTTATCTCCATTTGGTGTGTTAAAATTTTTTAAGGTCAGATTTCCTAAAGTAAGCGAACTCGTGGCCAGATCTTTTCCGTAAAACAAAAGGGCCTTTTTTCCTGTGTTTTCACTGGAATCAATTCCATCTTTTTTCTTGTCGTTATTTAATCCATAGATTTCCAGCTTAAGGTCTACAGAATTATCACTTTTTCCTGCCAGAGCAGTATCTTCATGACTCAACATTCCATCAATATAAATAGAATAAGTTGTCTCACCATCGTTTATTGAATTAATTCGTTCAACTGCGGTCTTAAGACTTGCAAAAGGTTGTGCCCATGTACCAGGAGTTTCAGGAGCATCTGATGCATCTCTCAAAAGAGAACCACCGCTGCCTTTTACATAGAGCTGGGTTCTTAAATAATTATCTACAATTGTATTTGTGAATTCTAAACACTTTTTATTTTCAGAATTAGTTCCTAAATAAATCTCACCACCATCTAAAAGAGTGTCTGCATTAACGTTAGCCCTTACATTTATTGTCTGATGAATTGAAAAGAGATATTCCTCCTCTGTACTTCCCCCATAAAATTTAAAAGTACAGTTATAATCCCCTGGCGTCACATTGTAAAAATCCAGCCAGCTTTCTCCTTCAAACGACAAATTTTCAACAGGTGTCACAGACGAGGGCAGTCCAGCAACAGACATTGTTTTTATTTTTTTTGCGCCGGAAGTAGAATTCTTATAATATATTTTTACACTCCCCTTACCTTCATCCTTAATGTAATAAAGTTTTAAGGTATAACCGTAATTACCGTTTTTTCTTACAGTAATGCGCTCACCTTCTTTTGATTTAAAAATATCTTTATCAGTAATATTATCACATCCAAGAGCACTCAGCT
>JAEEGF011641775.1_pt1 | contig 28677 bp, 18 predicted proteins | sample 9134171 | NCBI WGS metagenome assembly JAEEGF01 (sample SAMN16246542, study PRJNA631951) | gut metagenome | biome: gut microbiome; feature: rumen; material: AP-attached | host: Bos | place: Iran: Karaj | collected 2018-10 | reverse complement strand
CCAACGACGGTGTTAATATTGCAAAAGAGATCGAGCTTGAGGACGCTTATGAGAACATGGGCGCTCAGCTTGTAAAAGAAGTTGCTACAAAGACAAACGATGTTGCCGGCGACGGAACAACAACAGCTACAGTCCTTGCACAGGCAATGATCAACGAAGGTCTTAAGAACCTGGCTGCAGGCGCTAACCCCATCGTACTCAGAAAGGGTATGAAGAAGGCTACAGACGCAGCAGTAGAAGCAATCGGCAAGATGGCTACAAAGGTTAAGGGCAAAGAGCAGATCATGAGAGTTGCAGCCGTTTCATCAGGAGATGACGAGGTTGGACAGATGATCGCAGACGCCATGGAAAAGGTTTCCAATGACGGCGTTATCACAATCGAAGAGTCAAAGACAATGCAGACTGAGCTGGATCTCGTAGAAGGTATGCAGTTCGACAGAGGATACATCTCAGCTTACATGGCTACAGATATGGACAAGATGGAGGCTACTTTAGAGGATCCATTCATCCTGATCACAGACAAGAAGATCTCCAACATCCAGGATATCCTTCCTCTTCTTGAGCAGATCGTTAAGACAGGCGCCAAGCTCCTTATCATCGCTGAGGATGTTGACGGAGAAGCCCTTACAACACTTATCGTTAACAAGCTCCGTGGAACCTTCAATGTTGTAGCAGTTAAGGCTCCCGGCTACGGCGACAGAAGAAAGGCAATGCTCGAGGATATCGCAATCCTTACAGGCGGTAAGGTTATTTCTTCAGACCTCGGCCTTGAACTCAAGGATACAACAATGGATGACCTTGGAAGAGCTAAGTCAATCAAGGTTGAGAAAGAGAAGACAACGATCGTTGACGGTCTCGGCGTTAAGAAAGAGATCCAGGCAAGAATTGCTCAGATCAAGAAGCAGATCGAAGATACAACTTCTGACTTCGATAAGGAGAAACTTCAGGAGAGACTTGCAAAGCTGGCAGGCGGCGTAGCCGTTATCAGAGTCGGCGCAGCAACAGAGACAGAGATGAAGGAAGCCAAGTTCAGAATGGAAGACGCTCTGAACGCTACCAGAGCAGCTGTAGAAGAGGGCATCATCTTTGGCGGCGGTTCAGCATACATCCACGCTGCAAAGCAGGTTGAGAAGCTTGCTGCAACTCTTGAGGGAGACGAGAGGACAGGTGCCAAGGTCGTTCTCAAGGCTCTTGAGTCACCTCTTTACTTCATCGCTGCAAACGCAGGTCTTGACGGATCCGTAATCGTAAACAAGGTTAAGGAGTCAAAGGCAGGCATCGGCTTTAACGCTTATTCAGAGGAGTATGTTGACATGGTCAAGGACGGAATCATCGATCCTGCCAAGGTTACACGTTCAGCTCTTCAGAACGCAACATCAGTAGCATCCAGCTTCCTTACAACAGAAGCAGCAGTAGCTACTATCAAGGAGCCCGTACCTCCTATGCCTGCAGGCGGCGGAATGGGAATGGGAATGTAATCTAAGATCCAAACTTCATAAGATTTCCAAATAAAAACAGGAGGGCTGATTATCAGTCCTCCTGTAAACGTTGTACCATATCCCACAGTGTTTCTGCACTGTTGAAGTTCTCCGGAATTATCTCCGATGCCGGAATTGAGATGTCAAAGGCATCATTTAATGCACTTATGAGCTGAAGAATATCAAAGGAATCAAAAATTCCGTCATCAATAAGCTTGTCCTCGGTCTCATAGTCCACGTCGTCCTTGATCTCGGCAAGGATATCCAGTAATTCTTCCATAATAAATCTCCTTAATTTTTTGTGTCAATCCTGACAGTTGATGGGGCTGCTCTCTTTAAAGTCTCTGGCCATGGTAACCGCGCCATCTTCTTTAAGTAAGAGGATGCGGGGCATTGTTCTTGAGAGGAAAAGATATATCCCCTCTGTTACAGAATATGCTCCCGTGTTACAGAATGCAAGTATATCTCCAATTTGTAAATCCTGCAAGCTGATTTGTCTTACAATCACATCAGCGGTAGTGCAGAGGCTTCCGCAGAGCATGTAATCAGCGGATTTGTCATCGCTTTGTCCGACTGGAGTGCTTTCTCCAAAGAGTGAGTCCAGAGCTTGTCTTGTTTTATCAGGTGCTTCTGCGCTGATTTTTTTGATGACGGGAATCTTCATGCCCATCATCTGGCCCAGATATGTCAGGTGGTTCATGCCGCCGTCTAAGATACAGAAATTGGCACTGTCTGAGGACTTGATGTCCATGACTTTTGTGAGATAATAACCGCACTCTGCTGTATAAAATCTGCCCATTTCCACGGTGAGTTCGCACCAACCTGATACTTCCTTGAGCGCAGGAGCAAGCTCTTTTACAGGGGCTAAGGTATCTGAGAAATCTTCGTTTTCAAAGTAGGGCACAGGAAGACCCGGACCATATTCCAGTTTCTTGAGACGAAGTCCAAAGGTCTTTTCAATCTCGTCAAACAGGTCCTTAAGCATCAGAAGTTCCTGTTGCTGATCCTTAAGTTTCTTTCGCTGGGTTCCTGCGAAGTAGTGGATTCCTGTGATCTCAAGGTTCGGAAGCTCGTCTCTGTTTTCCAGGACTTTGAAGAGATCTCTTTTTGACATGCCAAACTGGCTTCCGGAAAAGAGCCTTGGGAGAACGGGAATTATTTTGCCCTGAGCCGCAGCTTCGTTCTGAAGGAGCAGTACGTGCTTCAGCGACTCTGCGGTGTAGATGTCGACGCCGTAGGTTACGGCGTCCTTTACATCAGTTTCGGCTTTGTTGACGCCTGAGTAGAGGATACGCCCGGGCTCTACGCTTAGTCTTTTGCATATATCAAGTTCTCCGGGACTGCAGACTTCGAGATGTGTTGTGACATCCAGCATGGCAGGAATCAGGAAAGGATTGGCCTTGATGCTGTAGCAGAGGTTGATGTCGTTTCCAAGGATATCCTGAATGCTGCGGACGCGCTCCTTCAGGGCCTTCTCGTCAAAGACGAAGGAAGGTGTCCCGTATTCTTTTGCAATCTCAGTGAGTTTATCTGTCGTCATAGATTTTTCCATTCTTTTAAAAGATATGTTCTGTCGATCTTACCGTTTTTGTTGACGGGCATCTCGGCGAGGGGCTTAACCGTGCCGGGTATCATGTAGGGCGGAAGGTCCTCTTTGAGTTCTGAAAGGAGCTCTTTTTTGTCCTTGTCGCCGGTGTAGAAGAGGATCAGTTTCTTCTTGTCGGGCTCGTAGATGCAGCAGGCTCTGGTGACGTTTTCTTTTGCCATGGCTGCGACTTCGATCTCGCCAAGCTCGATCCTGTGACCCATGTGCTTGATCTGGAAGTCCTTCCTGGATACGTAGTAGAGGACGCCGTTCTCGTCGTATCTGCCGATGTCGCCGGTGCGGTACATCATCTCTATGAACTGGGTGTTCAGAGGGTTCGGCATGAAGGCGGCGTCGGTCTTGGCTTTGTCCTTGTAGTAGCCAAGTGCAAGGCTCGTGCCGGTTACGCAGATCTCGCCCTCGGCGCCGGGCTCAGTCACAAGCTCGTCGTTGTCGCCAAGCAGGAATACTTCCTCGTTGGGGAAGGGGATTCCGGCGGGAATGCTCTCTGTCTCCTCGTAGTCACGGTCCAGGATGTGGTAGGTGCAGTTGCAGGTAATCTCGGTCGGACCGTAGAGGTTGATGTATGTTGCAGCGGAAAAGAACTTTTTCCAGTGGTTTAAGTGTTTGACAGGCATTACTTCGCCTGAGAACATGATCATTCTGATGTCAGAAGGGCAGCGGTATTCGAGGCCGTTCATTATGGAAACGAAACACATGGCGCTGACGGCCCAGACGATGACGGTGACTTTCTGGTCGGCAAGGTAGTCCATCAGACTCATGGGATTGCTGAAATAGTCCCTGGGGATCAGAGCGCATCTTGCGCCGGTCATGAGGCCTGAGTAAACATCCTTAACAGATACGTCGAAGTCGAAAGGCGCCTGATTTCCAAGAACGTCTTCAGAAGTAATCCTGAAAATGTCAGTGAAATAGGAGATGAACTCAAGGACTGATCTGTGGCAGACTGTTACGCCCTTGGGAACGCCGGTGCTTCCGCTGGTGAAGTTCACGTAGAGAGGATCGATGTCCTGACGGCGGGAACGGATGGCTGCGAGTCTATTCTCGTCGATTGGCATGCTGTCAAGTTTTTCGATTATGTCTTCCAGAACCAGAAGCTCAGCACCTTCGGGGAGAGACAGTTCATTTGCCTTTTCGAGCATTTGTCTGTCTGTGAATATGACCCTGGGAAGGAGCGTGTTCAATATGCTGTCGGCCCTTGCTGCGGGCTGGCGTACGTCGAGGAAGGAGTAGAAACCTCCTGCGTATACGGCTCCGAACATACCAATGACAGCGTCACAGCTCTTTTCCATGTAGAAGGATACGGGCTCGCGCCTTGAGATCTTGTCGGCAAGGAAGGTTCCAATCTTTCTTGCGCTATCGAAAAGTTCTCCGAAGGATATTTCTTTTTCAGGGTCGGTGAATGCGATTTTGTCTTTGTTCTGTGCGGCCTGTTTTTCTATCAGGTCGAGAACGCTGTTTGAGTAGGTCATTGATTATTCCTCTTCAGGGAAGAACGTTGAACATTGAGTCCACGTCTTCGCCGTTTTCAGATTTGTTTATCATTATGCCAAGGGCTTTTGAAAACTGAGCTGAGCCCGCGTTGTTCATGTGGCCGTTGTCGCGGAAGAGGGACAGCTCGGTGATGTCCACGTATTCCGGTTTGATCAGGTTGAAGTCGTGATAGGTATAACCGTAGGGCGATAGTGTTTCTTTTATTGTATCACTGAATGCCTTATAGCTCTCTAAGTTGTAGATTGCCAGGGCCTGGGTGGTGGGATAGGCGATGACGTACAGTTCTATATTTTCTTTTTGGCAGAGCTTTGCGATGTCTTCAAGGGTTGTAAGGTTGTATTTTACAATTTCAATATCGTAAAGGTCATCGTTTTTCTCGTTCCACTCGAGGACATTTGTTATGTCTACCTGGTTCCTGCCTTCGCCAAAGATTTCGTCAGAGCCGTAGTAGCCGTTTTCATCGCGGTGGTCTGTGGCGTCAAGGATCTGATTCTGAAGTTTTTCTTTGATGTTGCCGGAGATGTTACTGACTCTGTCATAGGTCCAGGGCACGTAGTAGAGGACTGAGGTAGGAGTTCCGATAAAGTCCTTGGATGTTACGAAGGAAAGGTCAACTCCGGGGCGCTGGGTCAGCGGGAGAGTATCGCTTAAGTTCCTGACGAAGCAGGCTTCTGCGCGGAAGTTGCTCTGTCTGTCCATCTCCATGATCTCGGGGTCAACGCCTACGACAGCCTTTGTTATGCCGCCTCGCTTGATGGCCTGCTGAAGGGCGATATAGGAACTTTGGATGGACTGCATGTTTGTGCCCATGTTGAAGGACTTAAGACCTGTCTGTTCGTCTACCAGTGCGGGATTGACGTCGCAGAGGCAGAAAGATGTACCGGTATAGATCAGGTCTATTGGGGCTTTTCTGGCGAAGCCCTGCCACATCTCGCTGCCGGAGCCGCTGTATGGGCGCAGGGCGAAGGAGAAGCAGAGGTTAATTAAAATGAATATGATGATGAAGCACAGGCAGGCTCCGATTTTCTTAGAAATTCGCATATAGGAAACCTCCTGTGGATGTGGTAAAGACGAAGGATACAAGCACCATGAAGATGAGGAACAGGGCCGCTGTTCCAACGCGGAAGGTGCTCAAGGCGCCATGAGCAGTGGCTTTTGAGTCTTCTGTAGGCTTGTTGCTTTCTGCGTCTGTTGTGGTCTGTTGCGTACTGAGCTCATTTCTTACAGCAAGTAAAGGTGTATCCGGGTGCATCTCTTTAAATACGCTTACAACAAATATAGTTACTGTACCAACGAGTGCGATAAACATTCCACCCAGAACATACATCGGTTTTACAAGGTCTGGATTCAGGCACACATTCTTGAAACTGTACAAAAATGAGCCTGCATCGAAGCTGAAGAATGTTCTTGCGAACAGTGCCATGCACTGCTTCATGTCTTCAATTCTGTCGAAGTACCAGCCAATATTTACGATTATGAAAGTGCGGATAATACGGAAGATATGCATGCCGCGGCTCTTTACAGGTAAATGTAAGAGTTCTGACAATCGTGCGAAACTTGGCTCAAGTATGTCACTAAGCGCGATCACGATACCATTGTAAAGTCCCCACCAGACATAGTGCATATCTGCACCGTGCCAGATACCAACCAGGAAGAACACCAGAATATTGGCGATTCCTGCAGGAAGAACTCTTCCAAAATGCTTGCCAAAGTGCTTAGAGCACCACTTGCCGAAGTTCTGCATGGGCTTAAGAAGAGCGAAAGGATAGAACACATAATCCCTCATCCATGCCCCGAGAGATATGTGCCATCTTCTCCAAAAATCACCAAGAGAAACAGCAAAATAGGGTTGCCTGAAGTTAGGCATCATTTCAAGGTCGTAGAGTTTAGCTATACCGAGGACGATATCTATACCGCCTGAAAAGTCAGCGTACTGCTGAATGGAGTATAGCAGGATTCCACAGACTACGAGGGATCCGGGAATGCTCTCTGCCGGTGAATCCACGATTCTTGCAATGCTGTCAGTCAGCATATTGGCAACGGCGTACTTTTTCATAAGGCCAAATAGTATGAGAATGAGGGCACTTTTTGCGCGCTCCCATGAGAAACTGTGTTCCTTTGAAAACTGCGTGCCCAGCTTGTCATATCTGTTGATAGGGCCCTGCACCAGCTGCGGGAAGAAGGAGACAAACAGAAGGAAACGGGGAAAGCTCTTTTCCGCCTCATATTTCTCTCCATGAATATCGATCAGATAGCCGATTGCCTGGAAAGTGTAAAAAGAAATACCGAGGGGCACTAAAAGTCCATGGCCCCAGGAGCCAAGAACCCGGAAGTACTTCATGAAAGCCAGTACTCCAAAGTTAAGGAGAAGCACAATGAACAGCACCAGGCGCTTTTTGCTCTGATACTTTGATTTGAGGGCTTTCTTTTCCTCGCGGTCTTTGGCTGCTTTTTTATCGGCGGTGAATTTCTCCTTGAGCCTGTCCATTTGGATTGCTCCAAACCAGACTGAAAAGGCAGTGAACAGGATGAAGATGATGTTCCACCTGCCCACGAGTAAATAGAAGATGAGATTGGCCGCAAGAAGCAGCTTCCATTGGTGCCTGCGGGGCAATCTGTAATATAGAATTAGCGAAAATGCTGTAAAAGCAATATATCCTAAGGACAAAAAATCCATGACTACTGATTCCTCTCTGTACTAAAGAGATTATAACATACAAACTGTGCACAGCTTCTGATATAATTATATATAGTTGCGAAAACAATTTAGATTAAATTAGTCTTTACGAGGATAATTATGAGGCTATCTGAATTTAGAAATTCACGGCAGTTCTCATGGAGGAAAAAAGCAGTCTGCATGTTTTTTTCTTTTCTTCTGTTGAGCCTTTTTCTTGATGTTCCCGATGTACAAGCAAATAGTGAGTCCGCTGAGACTGTAAAGATCGGATATTACGAGAATGAAGTTTTTGAGGAAGGAGCGGCGCCTGGTGCGGTGAAGACGGGCTACGCTTACGAGTATTACAGGAAGCTCTCGGAATATACAGGCTGGAACTACGAGTATGTTTATGGCGGATTTGGTGAGCTCTATGACATGCTCCTTGCCGGAGAGATAGATCTTTTGGCAGGGCTCGCGAAGCGCGAGGACAGGCTGGATATTATCGGATATCCTTCAGTTCCCATGGGAAATGAGATTTACACGCTGGTCAAGCACGACGACGACACTTCGGTTACTTTTTCAGCTTCATCAATTTCCGGGAAGAAGATCGGTGTGCTGAAAAGTGCAATTGCTGAGGTACTTCAGACTTATCTTGATGAGAACGAGATAAATGCTGAGGTTGTAAGCTTTGATGACTATGAATCTCTTTTCACTGCCTTTGACACCAAGCAGGTTGATATACTGGCGGCAGAGGGAGACGGAGCCTACGGGCGCGATCATGCTGAGGTTATCTGTACTTTCGGAACTTCAGATTATTATCTGTGCGTCAGCATTAAGAGACCTGACATTCTCGCGGAGCTGGATGAGGCACAGTCTATGCTGGCCATGGAAGAGCCCAACTACATCGGGACTTTGCAGAGCAAGTACTATTCATCAAGTGTATCGAGTCATACTTTCTCTGCGGCAGAGAGGGACTGGCTTACAGAGCACAAAGAGCTGAAGATCGGCTACCTCAACAACTACCTGCCTTACAGCACAACCGATAGGAACGGGGATGTGCATGGAATTGTAAAAGACATTGTTCCCCGGATGCTGTCTGACCTCGCAATCACAGATGTTTCAGTCTCCTATGTGGGATATGACCGCTACGACGACATGATCTCAGACATCCGTGAAGATAAGATAGATGTGGTATTCCCTGTCGGCGGCGGACTTTATTATTCAGAAGAAAACGGAATTTATCAATCGACTTCTGTCGTTTCAGCATCCACTGAGCTGGTCTTCAAGGATGAGTACGATGCAGATGATGTTCAGAAATTTGCGGTAAATGAAAATAACCGCATGCAATATTACTTTGTCCGCACCAACTATCCTGACGCGGAGATCGTTATGTACCCGGATATTGACGCATGCCTCAAGGCGGTCATGAAAGGCGAGGTTGGTGCCACGACACTCAACGGACTTCGAGCCAACGATATGCTCAAAAACAGTAAGTATGACGGGCTGTTCTCCAAGCCGATGACCAAGGCGGACGACAGATGCTTCGGCGTAAAGATTGGAAACGAAGGACTTCTTAAGCTCTTTAACAGAGGCATCAAAGTTATCGGCGCAGATTATATCTCAGAGATAGCCTACAAGTATTCCGAGGAGCTCTACACCTATACTTTCATGGACAGGGTTAAGGACAATCTATGGCTGCTATTGGTTCTGTCACTTACGATTGCAATTCTTATCATCGCTCTTATCACCAGGGACCTCAAGCACACGCAGCAGGAAAACCGCATGAAGTCAGACTTTGTCTCCAACATGTCCCATGAGATAAGAACGCCCATCACAGCGATTTTGGGCATGAATGAGATGATACAGCTTGAGACTGACGACGCCAACGTGCTCAGGTATTCCGGCAACATCGCAAAGGCCGGGGAGAGCCTCCTTGGCATCATCAATGATATCCTTGATTTCTCCAAGATAGAGGCAGGCCGCATGGAGCTTATCACTGCTCCGTATCTGATGCCGGAACTCATCGGTGAGCTTCAGATGATGGTAATCAAGCGGGCAGAGGAGAAAGGCCTGAACTTTGAAATGCAGATCGACGAGAGGCTTCCGAGGGAAGCTGTGGGCGACGTGCAGAAGCTCCGCCAGGTCATCACCAATATACTGACCAACGCGGTGAAGTATACCAAAGAGGGATCCGTTAAGCTGTCGATGACTCTTTTGTCAAGGGAAGAAGATCACTTCACCATGGAAGTTGCAGTAGAGGATACGGGAATAGGCATCAAAGCTGAAGAGATGGGAAAGCTCTTCTCGGCGTTTGACAGGCTGGATCTGGAAAAGACCAAGAGCATTGAGGGATCGGGTCTGGGACTCACCATTTCACAAAGGCTGCTGTCAATGATGAACAGCAGGATCGAAGTCACCAGCGAGTACGGAAAGGGCTCCAGATTCTGGTTTGTGCTGGAGCAGGGCATATCCGACGGCACGGAGATCGGCAGTTACAAAGTTTTCAGTGCCGGAGATGATGAGAAGTACCGCGGAAGAAGGGATGCGATGTTTACAGCGCCTGACGCGCGGATTCTCATTGTGGACGATACGCCAATGAACCTGCAGGTAATCTGCGGACTTTTGAAGAGTCACCAGATGACCATAGATACGGCAAATGGCGGAGAGGAGTGCTTGGCTCTTTTCTCTCAAAATACATATGACATGGTATTCCTCGACCAGAGAATGCCGAACATGGACGGCGTTGAGACGCTGGCCAAGATCAAGGAACTTTATCCCGAGGCGGCCGAAAAAACTCCAATCGTCTGTCTGACTGCCAACGTTCTTGAGGGCGGCAAGGAGCACATGCTGCAGAGCGGCTTCACGGATTATCTCACCAAGCCCGTGACGCTGTTCGAGATAGAGCAGACGCTGATCAAGTACCTGCCTTATGAGAAGATCCACAGGTTGAAGAAGATGCCGGAAGAGGCTGCGGCTGACGAGGACGAGATTCAGGTTCCGGATGAGATTGAAGCACTTGAGGCGCTGGATACAGAAATGGGACTTGATTATTGTGGCGACGCAGAAGAATATCTGGAGGCGCTTAAGATTTATAAGGATTCGGCAAAAGAAAAGTCAGCAAAGCTCAGAGAACTGACGGAGGCGACAAATCGCGAGGCAGTAACACTTCTCGTACACTCCATAAAGAGCACGTCACGTGCCATCGGGGCAAAAGAGCTGTCGGCTGAGGCTGAGGAACTGGAGGCAATTTCAAAGGATGCTGCGAACGAGCTTCCGAATGATAGACTGATTAAGTTTGCTGGGGAGTATGAAGCGCTTGGTGCTTCTATAGGTGATGCGCTGGATCGCGCACAAAACAAGTGAGGAAAACAAAATGCAAAGGAACAGAGTGATAAGCGATGACATCATGAATTCCATACCCTCAAGGGAGGGGATATCCGCCGCCGAGTGGCTGGCGGAGCAGATGCCGGGCGGTTTCTTTATATATCGCGCGGATGAGAGTATGGAACTGTTATACGTCAACCAGTCCACCTGTGAAATTTTTGGGTGCGACACTGTGGAAGAATTCCGTGAACTTGTCGGTAATAATTTCAAGGGCATGGTTCATCCCGATGACTATGAGACGATACAGGATTCCATTGACGAGCAGATAGCGCATCCGTCCAACAGAAGGAATATCGACTATGTTGTTTACCGCATAATCCGCAAGGACGGCTCGATCAGGTGGGTTGATGACTACGGACACTTTGCGAAGCTCCCGGGATATGGCGATGTTTACTACGTTTTCATCGAGGATATTACCGAGCACAGGATCGCAGAAGAAGAGAAGGAGAGAAACCGCAGTCTGTCTTCAGCCCTTGAGCAGGCGGAAGCGGCCAACAACTCAAAGAGTGCTTTCCTCTCAAACATGAGCCATGAGATCAGAACTCCCATCACTGCCATCCTCGGCATGAATGAGATGATCCAGAGGGAGACGGATAACTCCACAATCCTTGAGTATTCTGAGAATATCAGGAAAGCCGGTGTCAGCCTCCTTGGCATCATCAGCGATATCCTGGATTTCTCAAAGATAGAGACAGGAAAGATGTCACTGGATAATGAGGAATATTCAACTACAGAACTGGCAACGGATCTGTATAACCTTGTGCAGTTCAGGGCTGAGGCAAAGGGCCTTGAGCTGAGTTTCCATGTTGATCCGGATATGCCGGTATACCTTATCGGAGATGAGATCCGTGTTAAGCAGATAGTGACAAACATCCTCACAAACGCCGTGAAATATACGGAAAAGGGAAGTGTGGATTTTGATATTACATTAAAAGAAAAGCTGGAAGATTCAGTGCGCTTTACAGTTTCGGTTAAAGACACCGGCATAGGTATCCGCGATGAGGACATGCAGAGGCTGTTTGAGCCCTTTGACCGGCTGGACCTTAAAAAGACAAAGAGCATCGAGGGAACGGGACTTGGACTTGCCATCACAAGGCAGCTTCTTTCACTTATGGGGAGTGAACTTGAGGTGGAGAGCAGATATGAAGAGGGTTCCAAATTCTCTTTTGACCTTGTGCAGAAAGTTGCGGACTGGACTCCTGTAGGGGAGTTTACACCTGATTCCCACAGCACGGAGCAGGCAAGCAGCCGCAGCAAGAGATCTCTTTTCACCGCGCCCGGACTCAGGCTTTTGATCGTTGATGATACCACCATGAACCTGCAGGTTGTTGCAGGGCTCCTAAAGCGGACCAAGATGCATATCGATGTTGCGACAAGCGGAACCGAGTGCATTGAGAAATTTGGAAAAGAGCATTACGACCTGGTATTTCTCGATTACAGGATGCCTCAGATGAACGGCATCGAGACGCTGCTCAAGATCCGCGAGATCTATCCCGAGAAATTTGAAAAGACGCCCATAATTTCACTGACTGCCAGTGCAGTATCGGGTGATAAAGAGAAGATGCTGAAGGCAGGATTTTCCGACTACCTGTCAAAGCCTGTTAACATCGATGAGATGGAGCGCATGATGATCAAGTACCTTCCGCAGGATTCAGTGATACTTGACAGTGGCGGACCGGATGACGAGGCTGATGAACTTTCGGAAATTCCGGATGTCTTTTCCAAATATCCTCAGATTGATGCTGAGAAGGGTATTGATTACTGCGGCGACCTTGAGGATTACATATTCGCCATTGAGACATATGCAATGTCTATTGATTCGAAGGCGGAGCAGATCGAGAAAAATATAAAAGATGATGATATTGAAAACTTTACTATAAATGTGCATTCCTTAAAGAGCACTTCGGCGGCAATCGGAGCCTGCGAGCTGTCTGAAAAGGCCAAGGCCCTTGAAATGGAGGCAAAGAACGGCAACAGCTCCGTACTGCAGCTTGAAGCACCGGCTCTTTTGAAGGAATACAGGGCAATGAAGGAAGTTCTGAATGACATACTTAAGGGATGTGAGGTCAAGGATGAGGCTTCGCGGGTTTCTCTTAAGGTTGTTGAGGAAGAGAGAAACCTCATGCTGACCAGGGCTCTTAAAGAAGCTGAGAGAGCGAATCTTGCGAAGACGGCTTTCATATCTAATGTGAGTCATGAAATCAGAACTCCTATGAATGATATTGTGGGGCTTTATAACATTGCGCTTCGGAAACCTGATTTGGATGAAGACACGAAGGAGATTGTTTCTCAGATCGGTCTTTGCGCAAGGCATATCATTTCGCTTATCAACGACATTCTGGAGATGAGCCTCATTGAATCCGGCAGTATGATGCTGCGGAGCGAGGAATTCTCTTTTGGAAGTATGCTGGAACAGATCAATACCATGACTGAGTCCAAGTGCGACGACAAGGGTATTGAGTTTGACTGCAGGATCAAAGGGCATATCGATGAGAAATATATTGGCGACGACCTTAAGCTGAAACAGGTTCTTTTCAATATTCTTGAGAACGCTGTGCAGTATACACCTGCCGGTGGGAAGGTTTCGCTCACGGTTGAGGAAGAAATGCGAAATGAGGATACCGCGGCCATAAGGTTTGTGGTTTCGGATACGGGAGCTGGGATTGACAAGGAGTATCTGCCTCATCTGTTTGAGCCTTTTGCGAAAGATGTCAAGTCCGGAGTCGGTTCTTTTGGCGGAACGGGACTGGGACTTGCCATTACAAACAATATCGTTGAGATTATGGGCGGATGGATCGAGGCCAGTTCGGAATTAGGAAAGGGATCGACCTTCACTGTGTCAGTGCCTTTGAAACTGTGCAGCGGTTCGGAAAGCGACAGGTATTCGTTCATGCCACAGATGCTGCGGACCCTCATTGTAGACGATGATATAACTGCCTGCGAGCATGCGAAGATGATACTCCGCAATGTAGGAATTGATGCGGAGTATGTGCTCAGCGGTCAGGATGCATTGGATATGTTCAGGGATCTGCCAAATCATAAGACGCCCTTTAACCTCCTTTTGGTGGACTGGAAGATGCCGGGAATGGACGGCATAGAGCTGACGAAGAAGATCCGTGCCATGACGCAGAAGGAAGACGTCACCATTATTCTCACCACATACAACTGGTATGAGATTATGGAAGAAGCTTTTGCAGCAGGCGTTGACGGATTTTTGGCAAAGCCGATGTTTGCCGGAAATATCAAGGAAGAACTGGGCAAGATCCTTGGAGACAGGAAGAAGGAGCTTAAGAAGTCCCAACGCGCAGCAGCCTTGAGCGGGCGAAAAGTTCTTTTTGCAGAAGATATGGAACTCAATGCGCAGATATTGGAGAAACTGCTTGAGCTTAATGAGATTGAGACCGACTATGCATCTGACGGCGAGATGGCTGTGGAAATGTTTGAGAAGAGTGATCCGGGATACTACGACGCTGTGCTTATGGATATCAGGATGCCAAAGCTGAACGGTCTTGATGCGGCCAAGAAGATCAGGAGTATGGAGCGGGCGGATGCGGCTTCAGTTCCGATCATTGCGCTGACGGCTAATGCTTTTGATGAGGATGTGCGGCAGTCGTTTGAGGCCGGGATGAATGCGCATCTGTCTAAGCCTATTGAGCCGGATGAGCTGTTCTCGGTGCTGAAGAGTCTGCTGTGACAGTACCAAACTGTAAAAATGGATGACAGCTCTTTTCTTATCAATAAGAAAAGTAAGAAAACGTAAATGATTTTACAGGATAGGAGGAATGACATGAAACACATACTGCTGATAGACGATGATGAGGATATGCTTGCCATGACAGGCAGATGGCTTGAGAAATCCGGGTACAGGGTTTCAAAGGCGGCATCAGGGAAGGCCGCTCTGGAAATGATTCCGGGAGACAGGCCGGATCTCATATTGCTGGACTATGCGATGCCTGAGATGGATGGACCTGCTGTATTGAAGGCCATTCGTTCAGATGACGGAATGAAGGACATCCCGGTGCTCTACAGGACCGGCATGGACGATCTGTGCGACGAGGGGGATGACCTGTCAAAGCCTGACGGTACGGTTGCCAAGTCCGAGGGGAGGAATGCTCTTATCTCTGCTGTGGGGGAAATCCTGGCATAAGAAAGGAGAACAGAAATGTTCTGGGTTGTTATCGTTGACGACGATGAAGAAAGCCGTGAGAGGGTTGCGTCCATTCTCACCAAAAAGAATATGAAGGTTACGAAGCTTTCTTCCGGAAAGGAACTGCTCAATTATGTAGAGGGCATGGTTCCGCCTCCGGATCTCATCCTTCTTGATGTTATCATGCAGGAGATGAGCGGCTTTGAGACGCTGAAGAATTTGAGACAAAGGCCCGAGCCCGAGAGTACGATCCCTGTTATCTTCCTTACAGGCGATGAGGATATCGAGACTGAGACGGAAGGACTTAATCTCGGTGCAGTGGACTTCATCAGAAAGCCTGTCGTTCCTGAGATACTTGCACTTCGAGTCGGCAGGATGATTGAGTTCGAGCGCCTGAAGAATGATCTGGCTAAAGAGGTTGACAGAAAGACCAAGGAGAACACCCGCCTTACACTGCATGTGGTTCAGACGCTTGCTGAGACAATAGATGCAAAGGACACTTATACCAACGGTCACTCAGGCAGAGTTGCGGCATATTCCCGCGAGATTGCCAAGAGATACGGATATGATGACAGGCGGCAGGATGAGATCTACATGATGGGACTTCTGCACGATGTTGGAAAGATCGGTATTCCCGATGAGATCATTAACAAGACTTCCCGCCTGACTGATGAGGAATTCGCAGAGATCAAGAAGCATCCTGTCGTTGGAAACAAGATCCTCAAGAATATTAAGGAGATGCCACAGCTTGCCTTTGGCGCAAGATGGCATCACGAGAGATTTGACGGGCGTGGCTATCCTGACGGCCTAAAGGGTAATGAGATTCCTGAAGAGGCCAGGATGATTGCAGTTGCTGACGCATACGATGCCATGACAAGTAATAGAAGTTACAGAGCACTGATGCCCCAGGAGAAGGTGCGCGGCGAGATAGAAAAGGGCAAGGGTGCCCAGTTTGACCCCGTGTTTGCAGATATCATGCTGGAGATGATCGATGAAGATACTGATTACACCATGCATGAAGGCACAGACAAGGAGACACTTCTCAGGGAGCAGTCATCGGAAGAAGCGCTGTTTCACATGGACAAGCAGCATGTTCTTCCCAACAGTATCTTAGAGCTTCCTGAGCTGAATACGGATTTAGGCTTGTATTTGTGCGGCGGCATTGAGGATTACATGGAAGCGCTTGAGATCTTTGCGGATTCCATTGCAGTAAAGTCTGAGAAGATAGAGAAGGCCTTTAATGACGGTAACATTGAGACATACACTACATTGGTGCATTCGCTTAAGAGCTCCGCAAGGACTGTTGGAGCGACGGAGGTTTCGGAGCTGGCCAAGAAGCTCGAAGCCGCCGGGAAGAGCGGCGACGTGGACCTGATCAAGCAGGAAACGCATGTGCTGCTGGAGAAGTACAGGGAGCTGGAGGCGCCGCTGAAGAACTCGGGCGAGTGAAGTACGCCGGAGCCGGGATAAGAAGCGGGCCGGTGAGCTTTGGCCGGCGACAGTCCTGAGCCGGGGAAGAGGTTGGCCGGTGAGCTTTAAAGAGCCGGAAAGCCGGAAAATTGACTATATCACATGTTATCGCTTGCTTTAGTCAAAAAATGCCGAGATTTTTGAGGAAAAAATTGACTAAAAGCCGCAAAAAAGCGCGTTTTAGTCAAATCCGACTCAGTGCAACAGAAAAAAATGGAAAGAAAAATTGACTAAATTGCTAAGAAAACGCGCATTTAGTCAATTTTTTGATTTTCGGACGAAAAACCGGTCCGCTGCTGCAAGCATCTGGCTTACTTTATCGCTTCCCGCTGCTGCAAGCCGAAGGCTTATTTGATTCGCTTGCCGCTGCTGGTGATGGCGCGCTGCGGGCAGACCAGGGTGCAGAGATGGCATCCTACGCACTTCTTCGGATCAAGTCTTGGCTTTCTGTTATCGCCAAGGGTGATGGCCTGGTGGCCGCCGTCGCGGCAGGAGATCATGCATCGTCCACAGCCTATGCATTGGTTAAGGTGGAACCTGGGATAAACTATCGAATCCCTTTCGAGGGGAGTGGTATTCATGCTGAGGTAATCAAGCGCCAAACCGCTGATCTCTTTAACATTTTTAAGACCCTTTTCCTTGAGATAATAAGTGAGGCCTGACTTGAGATCATCAATTATGCGGTAGCCATATTGCATTACAGCTGTTACTACCTGCAGGCTATCGCAGCCTAAAAGCAGGAAATCAAGTGCATCACGGTAGGTTTCGATTCCGCCGATGCCGCTTATATGCATGTCTTTAAGGCTTTCGTTCAGACCCAGTTCTCCGATGAACCTGAGTGCGATTGGTTTTACGGCGTTTCCGCTGTAGCCGCCTACTGCCGAGAATCCATGAACGGAAGGGGAGGAGACATAGGTGTGTGGATTGATGCCGGTTACACTCTTTATTGTATTGATGGCGGCTATTCCGTCAGCGCCGCCTCGCTTTGCAGCTTCTGCGGCGGGAGACATTTCAGCGACGTTGGGAGTGAGCTTGGCAAGAACAGGAATCTTGACGGCCTCCTTTACGATGCGTGTGTACTCCTCAACCAGTTCCGGAATCTGGCCGATGTCGGAACCAAGGCCGTCAGCCTTCATGTTGGGGCAGGAGAAATTCAGCTCCAGAGCATCAGCTCCGGCTGCCTCGCATTCTTTTGCAATATAAGCCCATTCCTCGGAATCACGTCCCATGATGGAAGCCAGTATGATCTTGGAAGGGTAGTTTGCCTTCAGCTTTCTGAAGATCTCCATGTTCTCGGGAACGGAGTGATCAGAGAGCTGTTCTATGTTCTTGAAACCGATGATGGTTCCGCTGTCTCCTGTGATGGCAGAATATCTGGGAGAAGTTTCATGAATCTCAAAGTTACAGATGGTCTTGAAGGATATTCCGGCCCATCCTGCCTCAAAGGCTCTTGCGCACATGTCATAGGTACTGCAGATTACAGAAGAGCCGAGAAGGAATGGATTTTCCAACGGAACGCCACAAAGATCGGTTGCCAGAATTGAAGGATCGTCATCGTACGGCTCTTCGTGAGAAGGGCGTACTTCTTCGTGAAGTTTGATCATGAGATTTTTTATCGGAACCTGATGCGGCCTCAAGCAGGCTTCTTCGCAGAGAGCACTGCAGGTCAGACATACGTTATCGGATGGCATCTTCATGGATGCGGCACCGGCGTTGTCAAACCAGATGCTTCGCAGATTGTCTGAGGGATTCATGTGCGGACATGCACTGTCGCAGGGGGCATTGTGGCAGAGTGCGCAGGATAACATTTCAGAACGGTGAATTGAAGCTTCAAATGTCATAGGATCCTCCTCGCAGAGAAGTTTACATTGGTTTAAAATTATTATATCAAAACCGGGCGTCAATAGTGCTTTTTGTTTGAATTGAAATCAATTATATAGTATGATGAATTCAGTGAATTTGATAGTTTAAAGGGGTAGCGTATCCGAAAGGGCACGCCGCTCCTTTTCGTGTGTTATCAGTGTTTTTTGCGGAGGAAAGTTTAGTTGGATCTTGAGAGACAAAAGAAAGCCCCGATCTATCAGGCTTTGGAGAGATTTAGAAAACAGAGGGTAGTGCCCTTTGACGTTCCCGGCCACAAGAGGGGCAGGGGAAACCCGGAGCTGGTGAGCTTCCTGGGTGAGAGATGCGTCGGAATCGACGTCAATTCCATGAAGCCTCTGGACAATCTTTGCCACCCGGTTTCTGTTATCAAGGAGGCCGAGGAGCTGATGGCTGATGCCTTTGGCGCAGCCCACGCCTTCATGATGGTTAACGGAACCACCAGCGCAGTTCAGGCTATGGTATTGTCCCACGTGAAGATGGGCGAGAAGATCATCATGCCAAGGAATGTTCATAAGAGTGCCATCAATGCTTTGATCCTTTGCGGCGCAGTGCCGGTTTACATCGACCCAAAGGTTGATACGAAGCTGGGAATACCGCTTGGAATGGAGCTTAAGGACGTTGAGAAGGCGGTAAAAGAAAACCCGGATGCCAAGGCAATTCTTATCAACAACCCTTCATATTACGGTATTTGTTCGGATCTGAAGAGTATTGTTGATCTGGCACACAGTAACGGAATGAAGGCGCTGGTGGATGAAGCTCACGGGACACATCTGTATTTCGGGCCGAATCTGCCACTGAGCGGGATGGCTGCAGGTGCGGACATGGCAGCTATAAGCATGCATAAGTCCGGGGGAAGCCTTACGCAGAGTTCAATCCTTCTGTGTGGACCGGACGCTAATATAGGCTACATCAGCAGGATAGTGAATTTGACACAGACTACGTCAGCCAGCTACCTGCTTCTTGGAAGTCTTGATATATCGAGAAGAAACCTGGCTCTCAACGGCAGCAAGAGCTTTGAGAAAGTCACAAACATGGCAAAGTACGCCAGGGAAGAGATAAATGAGATCGGAGGCTACTACGCCTACGGAACTGAGCTTAAAAATGGCGGGAGCATCTTTGATTTCGATGAGACAAAGCTTGTAGTGAATACAAGGAGCATCGGACTTACGGGAATTGAGGTCTATGATCTTTTGAGGGATGAGTACGACATTCAGATGGAATTCGGCGATCTGTCAAATGTCATGGCTTACATTTCGATAGGTGACAGGCTGCAGGATATCGAGAGACTTGCGGGAGCTTTGGCTGATATAAGGAGGTTGTACTCTAAGCCTGAGCAAAATTTCTTTTCCGCAGAATATGTCACTCCCATTGTTAAGGCAACTCCTCAGGAGGCGTTCTATGCTGAGAAAGAGTCGCTTCCGTTGGCTGAGACCGTCGGCAGGATAAGCGCGGAGTCAGTTATGTGCTATCCGCCGGGAATTCCGATATTGTCGCCAGGCGAGATGATCACTGAGGAGATCCTTGAGTACATCAAGACCGCCAGGGAGAAGGGCTGTTCCATGCAGGGACCGGAGAGCGAGGATATTTCAGAACTGTTTGTATTAAAATAAAAGGAGAGATCAGAAAATGCCTGAGTTGGATTATTGGTTCAGCGACATGCACACCGGAAATGTCAAGATAAGCATTAGACTTTCGAAACAGCTCTTTTCCGGCACAAGCGAATTTCAGAGGATTGATGTGTTTGACTCGCCAGAGTTCGGGAAATTCCTGGCTTCCGACGGAAATATCATCTTCTCGGAGAAGGACGAGTTCACCTACGACGAGATGATCGTGCATGTGCCCATGGCGGTGCATCCCAAGGTTCAGAGGGTGCTGGTTCTGGGCGGCGGCGACGGAGGAGTTGCGAGAGAGCTGACTCACTACGAGGAGATCAAGGTCATCGATGTGGTTGAGCCGGACTCTATGTTTGTGGATGTCTGCAAGCAGTATTTTCCTGACAATGCTGTGGGACTTGAGGACGACAGGGTGCATATCTTTTACCAGGACGGGCTTAAGTATCTTCGGAAGTGCGAGGATATGTATGACCTGATCATAAATGATGCTACAGAGCCTCTGGGGCATGAGGCAGGTCTTTTTACAAAAGAGTTTTATGGCAGCTGCTACAAGGCGCTGCATGATGACGGAATAATGGTGTACCAGCACGGAAGCCCGTTCTATGACGAGGACGAGGAGAGCTGCAGGGCCATGCACAGGAAGGCCTACAGGGTGTTCCCGGTGAACAGGGTTTACCAGGCTCATATTCCTACATGTCCTGCGGGATACTGGCTGTTTGGATTTGCAAGCAAGAAGTATCATCCTTTGAAGGATTTTAATCCGGACAGGTGGGATGAGAGAGGGATAAAGACGTGGTACTACACCACGCACCTGCATAAGGGGGCGTTTATGCTGCCTAAGTATGTGGAGGATCTGCTGCAGGAAGAGGAAGATATGTCCAGATAACATGGTAATAAGTGCGAGAGTGTTTTTTACGGAGCAATCCGTGTTATCTCGATACCGGATAAAGAGAAAGGAGAATTGGAATGTCAAGATTATTAGTTATTGGTTGCGGAGGAGTTGCGCAGGTTGCAATTCAGAAATGCGCACAGAATAAAGAGGTTTTCACTGAGATGTGCATTGCAAGCCGCACAGTCAGCAAGTGCGATGCAATGAAGGAGAAACTTGAAGGCCAGGGTTATCCGATTAAGATAACAACGGCCAAGGTCAATGCAGATGATGCTGCAGATGTAGCAAGACTTATCAAGGAATACAAGCCTGACGCGGTGCTGAATGTAGCACTTCCTTACCAGGACCTGGCAATTATGGATGCATGCCTTGAGTGTAAAGTTGATTATATCGATACGGCAAATTACGAGCCCGAGGATACGGATGAGCCCGTGTGGAGGGCAGCTTACGAGAAGAGATGCAAGGAAAAGGGCTTCACAGCTTACTTCGACTACAGCTATCAGTGGGCATATATGGACAAGTTCAAGGAGGCTGGAATCACAGGTCTTCTCGGAACCGGTTTTGATCCCGGCGTAACCAGCGTATTCACTGCTTATGCAAAGAAGCACTACTTCGACAGGATCGATTACGTTGACATTCTGGACTGCAATGGTGGCGACCACGGCTATGCATTCGCCACAAACTTCAATCCCGAGATCAACCTGCGCGAAGTAAGCGCCAACGGCAGCTACTGGGAAGACGGCCACTGGGTTGAGACAAAGCCCATGGAGATAAAGAGAGAGTATAACTTCCCTGAGGTTGGACAGAAGGATATGTACCTTCTCCATCACGAGGAGATCGAGGCACTGGGAAGGAACTTCCCCGAGATCAAGAGAATCCGCTTCTTCATGACCTTTGGCCAGTCATATCTCGACCACATGAGATGCCTTGAGGATGTGGGCATGCTTTCAACTACGCCCATCAATTTCGAGGGCAAAGAGATAGTACCTATACAGTTTCTGAAAGCTCTTTTACCTGATCCTGCGAGCCTTGGCCCGAGGACAGTCGGAAAGACAAACATCGGATGCATCATCACCGGCGTGAAGGACGGAAAAGAAAAGACAATCTATATCTACAACGTATGCGACCACCAGGAGTGTTACAAGGAGCTTGGAAGCCAGGCAATCAGCTATACAACAGGGGTTCCGGCAATGATCGGAACCGCGCTGGTTCTGACAGGCAAGTGGAAAAAGCCCGGCGTTTATACCACAGACGAGTTCGATCCCGATCCCTACATGGAAATGCTGAACGAATACGGGCTTCCGTGGGTTGTGGACGAGGCACCAGTTTTGGTAGACTGATATTAGACGATATTTGATGAGGGGATATTATGAAACTACACGAGATACCAACGCCGGCCTATGTGATCGATGAAAAGAAGCTCCGGGAGAACCTTGAGATCTTAAAGGATGTCGAGGAGAGATCGGGGGCGAAGATTCTTTTGGCCCAAAAGGCATATTCAGCATACCAGACCTATCCGATCGTTGCGGAGTATCTGGCAGGAGCATGTGCTTCGGGGCTTTTCGAGGCTAAGCTTGCCCACGAGGAATTTAAGACAAGGAGCGGTGAGAGAAGAGAAAACCACGTGTTTGAGCCCGCTTTCAGGGATGACGAGATGGATGAGGTCTGCAGGATCTGCGACCATGTGGTATTCAATTCTTTGAATCAGCTTGAGCGGCACAGAAAAGTCTGGGAGAAATATGTATCTGAGGGAAGCCTGCATGTCGGACTCAGGATCAATCCCGATATCAGCCCCGATGATGTGCAGGAACTCTATGATCCCTGCGGACCCGGGTCCAGGCTTGGTATCCGTAATGAGTATATGCCCGAGACTTTGCCGGAGGGCGTGGACGGGATTCACTTCCACAATCTCTGCGAGCAGGGCTTTGAACCGCTGGAGGAGACGTTCCTGAAGGTGGAGAGGGATTTCTGGAGATTTTTCCCGAATCCCTGTATTCCCGATGATTATGACAGTTACGTCTTCAGGGTGATGGACTTTGACGAGTCCGGAGCCAAGTACGACGAGGAGATTGCACTGGATAACATTCCTGCTGAGATAGATGATCTGGATGCAGAGCTGGGGCTTGCCGGTAATGAAGGTAAGATCAAGTGGATCAATCTCGGAGGCGGACACCATATAACACGTGACGACTACGACCGCGAGGCGCTTATCAATCTTATCCGCTACATCAGAGAGAGGTACAGGATAGATGTTTATCTTGAGCCAGGCGAGGCGATCGCGCTGGATGCGGGATATCTTGCTACAACTGTTATGGACGTTGTTCAGACTGACAGAATGCCTGTGCTTATACTGGATTGCTCTGCATCCTGTCATATGCCGGATGTAATTGAGATGCCTTACAGGCCTCCGCTCAAGGATTCTGAAGAGCCCGGGGAGATGAATTACACCTACAGGCTTTCTTCGATGACCTGTCTGGCAGGAGATATCATCGGGGATTACAGCTTTGATGATGAGAAGAAGCCGGGGGACAGGCTGTATTTTGAGGATATGGCTATCTATAGTTTTGTGAAGAACAATACTTTCAATGGAATGCCGCTGCCGGATCTTTGCCTTCTCAGGGAAGACGGCGAGGTTGAGACTCTTCAGCACTTTGATTACAGCGATTTTAAGAGGAGACTGTGATGGAGTCAGAAGCGGTGCTTCGGTGAGTATAAGTGTTGTTTGTAGTTGCTTGAATAACGAAGTGTTTTCGGATGCAAGTCACTTGCAGACAGAAGAATTGCAGATGGAGGAGGCTTAATGGAAGGCAGAACCCCGATTGAAGATGGCTATTATATGCCAGGAGAGTACGAGCCTCACCTCGGAACTTTGATGATATATCCTGTACGCCCGGGAAGCTGGGGGCGCGACAGGAGCGATACACTAAGGAGCTTTGGACAGGTCTTTTCCGAGATAATGAAAAGGGAAGACCTGTATATTCTTGTGGATCCGGAGCATCGCGAGGAAGCGGAAGGCTTCTTTGGTGAATTGATTGAGAATAATGGTATTAGCAGAGAGCGGTGTCATGTGCTTACTCTGGAATCGGATGATTCCTGGGCAAGGGACGTGGGGCCGACTTTTGTTGTTGATGGAAAACGGAATCTGCGCGGAATCAACTGGTGTTTCAACGCCTGGGGCGGAGAGGTTGATGGCCTTTACAGCAGCTGGGATAAGGATGATAAGGTTGCAGTTGAGTTCTGCCGCGCTATCGGGATTTCTTTTTACGATGCAGCGCCTTTTGTGCTCGAGGGCGGGAGTATACACTCCGATGGCGAAGGCACAGTGATGGTGACGGAGAGCTGCCTTCTGAGCTCAGGGAGAAATCCTGAGCTTACTAAGCAGGAAATAGAGGAGAAGCTTCGAGTTTATCTTGGCGCGGAGAAGGTGCTGTGGCTTCCTCGAGGAATATACAACGATGAGACCAACGAGCATGTCGACAATGTCTGCGCGTTTACGGCCCCCGGAGAGGTGGTCCTCGCCTGGACCGATGATGTGAATGATCCGCAGTATGCAATGTCGCTGGCTGACCTTGAGTATCTTGAGAGCGTCACGGATGCCAAGGGAAGAAAGATTCGAGTGCACAAGCTTCCTGTGCCCGCGCACCCCGTGCTGGTCGCGGAAGATGATCTGTCAAACTATGAGTTTGAAGAGGGTGAGGACACGCGCGAGGTTGGTGAGCGGCTCGCAGCCAGCTATGTGAATTTCTATTTTGTGAACGGTGCGGCTCTTGTTCCGCAGTTTGGAGGCGAGAACGCTGAGAGCGATGCCGCGGCTGTTTCAATCCTGCAGGGACTTCTGCCTGATCGGGAAGTGATCGGCATCGACGCTCGGCCGATACTCCTTGGCGGAGGCAACATCCACTGCATCACGCAGCAGATACCGGCTGCAGCGAGAGATGCACTTGCCAGTTCGGAAAATCTTTGATATTCTAATGCTACATTTTCGGCGCCTGTTCGGGCGCCGGTATTCTAGAAGACCAGTGCTGTTTTTGTGGCTTGGTTTTTCTTAAAACGATGCTGGTTTGACAGCTCGTTATTCTTGAAATTCCCATGATAACCCTGATGTGGTGGTGATTCTGAGGAATCGATGATTATTCGCTGATTTATAAGGTGGGAAACTCGGTTTTTTGACTAAAGCATTATAAAACATTGTTCTTAGTCAATTTTTCTTCCGATTTTGAAACATGAAATTGACTAAGAGCAAAGATAACGATTGTTATAGTCAATCCGCTCCGAGATTTTTACAGGAAAAACGCTGAAAACTTTGACTAAGAAGAGCAAAAACCATTGATTTAGTCAATTTTTTAGATTTTCAAAAGAATTATCAGCAAATACATCGGTAGCAGATGCACTAAATCGGATAACAAAAAAGAGACAATGTAAAGAAAGGCGTAACAAATGAACAAAATAACAGAATTAGTGAACTCGTGAATAGCTTTCCTAAAAAGAGCAGTCAGGCAGGCGGAGAAGGACAAAGGGACATTCCCTGAAGGGAGACTTCGAACCAGCAGGAGCAATGGCTCAATTCGATTTTATGAAGTAAACGAAAGCAATGATACCAGCGGCAAGTATTTACACAAGAATGAAATGCCAACCATAAAGCTGCTTGCACAAAAAGACTATAATAAGCAGTTTCTGAGGCTTGCTGCGAATGAGCTAAAGATACTTGAAAAGTGGAATTTGAAATACAAACAAAAGCATGCTGAAGATGCATACACTGATCTGCCAATTGAAAAGAAGAGTCTGATTGAACCATACATCCTACCGGATGATCTATTTGCCCGAGAATGGCAGTCAAGAAAGTTCAAACCAAATCCATATAAACCCGAGAAAAGAATCTATGCTACACGCAGAGGAGAACTTGTCAGATCAAAATCGGAAGCCATCATTGCAGACATGCTTTATGAGATGGGGATTCCATACCATTATGAACTACCTGTGAGAATGTGGGATGGAAGTCTTAAATACCCTGACTTTTCCTTACTAAAGGTACGGACAAGAGAGGTAATATATCTTGAGCATCTTGGACGCATGGATGAAGAAAAATACAGGAAAGATACCATGGAGAAGATGGATATATACAGAGCCAGCGGGATATATACCGGAAAAAATCTGATTCTTACTTTTGAAGGAGAACATAACCCGTTGGATATATCCGGAATAAGAGAAATGTTAAAAGAAATCTTCCTGTAAGCAGAATAATCTGAGATGAGGAGTTTAAAGCAGAAGTCATGTAATGATTTATACTTTTTTCACAATACAAGTTTACTCATAATGATACAATGTTACTATGCTGCGCAGAAAGAAAACGCAGGGGAGATCTTTATAGTAAAGTGTGGAGGAGTTTGGAAACATGGACCTTTTTTTGAAAAGAGCTATGACATGCATGGCTCTGTTGATGACAATTACTGGCAGTATGCTTGTCGGAGGGTGTGGTGGCACGGATGCTTCAACTGCAACAATACAGGACACTGAGGAGAACCATGAACTGAATAGAAATGCAAAAGTCAGCTACCTGGGACCGGCGGGAACATACACGGAGGAGGCGACGCAGCTCTTCTTCAGAGAGGAAGGAGTTCTGTTTCCAAAAGATACAGTGGCAGATGCTATAGCAGATGTGGCTTCGGGGGCATCGGAATATGCAGTCATTCCACAGGAAAACACGCTGGGCGGCGCGGTAACAGACTATGTGGATGCGCTGATTGCTGAGGAAAGCGTCTATGTGGTCGGGGAGGTGGTTCTACCGATAAGCCAGACTCTCATGGGGGTTGAAGGAACTACGCTAGAAGATATAAAGACTGTATGCTCGCATGCGCAGGGAATCAAACAGTCTGAGCAGTGGCGCAGTGAACACCTGCCAAATGCAGTGACAGAGGAGATGAAGAGTACTGCAGCTGCTGCAAGTTATGTGGCAGAGCAGGGAGATAAGTCGATTGCAGCGGTTGCAGCGCCGGGTGCAGCTAAGCTTTACGGATTAACTGTGCTTGCGGAGAATGTGCAGATTACAGATGCGAATAAGACCAGGTTTTATGTGCTTTCGAAGAATCCGCTGAGTGGTGAGCAGTGCAAACATGCCGTGTTTGTGGCTGATTGCGAAGCCAATCAGATTGATGATATCATAGTTGCAATACATGATGCAGGGCTTGAGCTTGTGACTATTCATGACAGGCCCGAAGGAAGCGCTCTGGGAAAGTACAATTACATAATTGAAACAGTGAACGAAAACGGAGTAACAAAGAAACAAACAGATAAAGTGGAACAGATTGACGCTGTCCGTTTTCTAGGGAATTTTGACGTGGTAGAAAAATAAGTATATGAAGAAATGCTGTTTCGTGACGTGCCAGATTGGTTATGAGGCTATTGGGATGTCGCGCTGAGGCTTGGTGGGTGACAGTGCATAGAGTTGGTTGAAGGCAGATTGGCTAGGTGCGTTGTGATTCTGCGACCATGAGTAGAAGTGTGTATGTTATCGTGCGACTGCTTGTTTTCATGGTATGATAAATAGTATAGGAGGGCTGAGGATGAAAAGAAAAGTATCATTACTGGTTCTTGCTGCGATGATCGCGATGATAGCCTGGTATCCAGCAAAGATCGATGCACAAGCGGCGAAAGTGATTTCTTTTACAAGTCCGCTGGACTATTCCATTACTGACAACTGGCTCTATGACGGCGCATACCCGGAAAACGGAGTTGACGTGTTTATCGTTGCGCCGACGGTTGATACACTTATTGAAGCCAATGCAGATATCACACCAAAGTACAAGCAGAGATTCAGAAATGCCATGAACCAGCAGCAAGCGATCTTTGCCAATACGGCCAGAGTTTTTGCACCGTATTACAGGCAGGCGGCAATGTGCGTTTATTCATGGGATAATCCCGCAGAACGGGAGCAGGCTTTCAGTAACGCGTACGTGGATGTGTCCGAGGCTTTCAAATACTACATCGAGCACAAGAACAACGGCAGGCCGCTGATCCTGGCAGGCTATTCCCAGGGAGCGGATATGTGCTACAGGCTTCTTGAAGAGTACTATGGCGGAGAGGGCGAAAGAGCTGTGAAACTCAGGGAGAATCTGATTGCTGTCTACGCTATAGGGTGTTCTTTGACGGCTGACATGGTCGCCAAGTATCCACAGATCGTGCCGGCTACGGGCGAGACGGACACCGGAGTTGTGGTGAGCTTTGACTGCGAGGATGGGACGGTCGATGATTCTTTTATCACGCCTGCAGGGACGAAAGCTATTTCCATTAATCCTCTCAATTGGAGGACCGACAGCAAGGTGGCTCCGAAGAGTCTCAACAAAGGAACTGTGACGCAGGACAGTAAGACAGGTGCGATACTCACCTGTGAATCCGGCAAATACGGCGCATACATCGACCCGAAGAGAGGCACGCTAATAGTGACCGATATCGATATAAGCCAGTACCCGCCCGGACTTGACATATTCCAGGAAGGAACGCTTCATCTTTATGACAATTTCCTGTTCTTTGTGAATCTTCAGGAAAATGTGCAGAAAAGGACGGAGAGCTTTTTGGCGAAAAAAGCCGCAGAAGATGCTGCGTGAAAATTGCCAGAATGGATTTGTTATGGATTGTCATAGTAATAGCATGTTGTTAGTACATGTGTTTCCGGTGATAATGGAATTCAGATTATGAAGCTATGATAAAGGCGTGTAGATTATAGTATTCGCATCCGATTGAGTGGTTCGAAATAATAGACATGGCTATTTTCGTTTTGGTGGTTGACAAAAGAACATGTGTTTGGTTATAATCGAGTCATCGAACAATTGTTCTCTTGGAGGCTATGCCTATGCCAGAACTTAAAGAAGTAATAACTTCATACAACAGTCTTTCATTCAGTGACCGCGTTGTGTTTTATACCACCATCTCAAATGATATATCTCTTTCAGATGACATGCAATCTTTCCTGATCGAAAACCGCTTTAACGGTGGTGCTTCCTGCATCTATTGTGAAAGCGCATACGTCGTAAAAAACGGGAAACGAAAAGACGGAACTCAGAGG
>JAEEGF011298118.1_pt1 | contig 28687 bp, 22 predicted proteins | sample 9134171 | NCBI WGS metagenome assembly JAEEGF01 (sample SAMN16246542, study PRJNA631951) | gut metagenome | biome: gut microbiome; feature: rumen; material: AP-attached | host: Bos | place: Iran: Karaj | collected 2018-10 | reverse complement strand
AAATCCGGCGCAGTTATAAATATGAGCTTTACAGCTTCAATATTTCTGTTTTCGTAGTAGGTATCCAAAAACAATTTGCCGACCTTAGCAAAATTAAGTCCTTTATCAAGAGCAGCCTTGCCAACGCGAACCGGTTCTCTGTTGTTAGATGCAGAGACGCGTGTCATATAGCCCTCTGGATTAATGTGATACCTTACATATTCGATTTTTCTAATAGCATTGTAGAGTGTGTTGCCGTCCCCAAGACTATCCTCTGCCACCTTTACAATGGCGATTCTAGCGTAAGGCGCATCAGCCTTTATTTCATCCAGGTCTGGTCCAATCAAAAGTACCTCATCCGTATTTACGAATTCGTCATTGCAGGTGACAGCCATACCACTTACTGCAGGAAATGTTCCTCCACCAAGCTCATAGGCCATATCTGCTCGAAGAATAAGGTTGTGGTCGCCTACATCTTCCCAATCCGCATTTACGATATCTAGCTTCTTGGCTGAGGTCATATCAATTCCAGCTAGCAACTCCTTAATGCTTTCATCATATAGCTTCATTTATTAAATCTTTCTATTTCTCTTAATCTTGTCATAGTGCTTAGCAAGTAAAGGCTGAATAGCGCTGGTAAGCTTCATATCGAGATTGAAAAAATACACAATAAATGAAAGTACAAACAAGCACACAAATACGATTGCGATAATTAATAATACTTTTAACATTATCTATTTCCCTTCTGTCTTGCAAATTCTGCGGCACCGAGAGCTCCCATAAGCTGTGGATCGATTGGAAGATCGATAACCTTAAGCTTGAGCACCTGCTCGATAGCAGCCTTAAGTCCTGCATTCTTTGCACAACCACCTGTAAGTGTAATCTTATCAACAGCACCAGCCTTCTTTGACATTACGAAGCAACGCTTTGCAACTGAAAGCTCGATACCTGCTGCGATTTCGTCCATAGGCTTGCCCTCACCTACAAGAGAGATAACCTCTGACTCTGCAAAAACTGTGCACTGAGCAGTAATTGGAATCACATTCTTTGCCTTAAGTGAAAGATTTGAGAATTCATCCAAATCCATCTCGAAGGCTCTAGCCATTGCCTCGAAGAAACGTCCTGTACCAGCAGCACATTTATCATTCATAGCAAAGTTAAGAACTGTTCCATCAACATCAACAGCGATACCCTTTACGTCCTGTCCACCGATATCGATGATTGCTTTTACCTCTGGATCAGCTACGTGTACGCCCATAGCGTGACAGCTAATCTCTGAAATATTCTCATCTGCAAAAGGAACCTTGTTACGGCCGTAGCCTGTACCTACAAGATATGTAAGGTCCTTTGCACTATTTAAATCTGGAACCTGTGCCACTGCCTGGTCCAGAGCGTCCTGACAAGAAAGAACTGCATTAATGCGGCTCTTGAGAGTAACGTCCGCTACCATCTTGCCATTTTCATCTATAATCACACACTTTGTGTATGTAGAACCGGAATCACATCCACCAAAATATTTCATCTTTCTATTCTCCTAGTCCACACCTAAAATACAGCCTATATATCTTGTAATTCACCACGCTTGCGCTCTTATTCGCTCATTGCCCTACATAAGATGCTGCTTATGCACCATCTAAGTAGGGATGGCTCATCAAGGGTTCATTCACAAGACATATAGTCTGAATTTAGTGTTCATCTAAAAATCAACAAATTTAATTACCAAAGATTCGTATCATCGTAATCCTCTAATGTAGGATCTAACGGTTCTTCACGTAATACGCTTCGCATATAGCGGTTTACGTCTTGGCGAAGGTTCTTACGTGGGATGACACGTGGGTCGTAGAGGTCGTGGTTTACCCAAACAAGCTTGATGCCGTGGGCTCTGGCCTGCTCCTCAAACATTCCGTGCATACCATCAAGAGCCTTGCAGGCGATGTGCTCCCAAAGGATAACCATATCCGCATTGAACTCCTCGCAATATCTCCAAAGAGCATCAAGAAGAACCTCATAGCCACCGTGGGTACGGTTTCTCATAATCATGTTCTCGTACTGGTGAGCCATATCGTAATATGCCTGCTCCTTATCGTCCTCTGAAATAGGATCAAGGGAAACCATTGTAAGCATATCGAAAAGTGGAAGAATTCCCCAACAATTCAAAAGCCATGCCACGAAATCGGTGTAGAACTGAGACTGAACGCCCCAGATTACAGCACGATGACGGTATTCCTTAGCAAGCATTGTCTTTTTATTATACGCCTCTGTAGCCATCTTAGTAATCTTTTTATCAAGCTCGGCGAAGGCTGGAACCTTACCAGCGATTGCCATATACTCTGTCTCACGATAAAGCAGGATGTTGTTTCCGATTACCTGTGGATAATCTGTTTTTGAAAGCTCCAGCCACTCTGTACACTCGCGAGCACCTATGTTGATGCGCTTTGCGCACTCGAAGTAGTAATCCCAATCGAACTTTTCACCAGTCTGCTCCTCGATAAATGCGATAGCATTTCTAACTTCCTGAGCTGCATACTCCTGAACACCAGGCTCGGTATGACGAAGTGGTGTAGCCAGCTGATGAACAGGAATTCCATTGCGCTCTAGTGCTCTTGAAATAACGCCATTTCCCATAAGTGAACCATCGCAGGTAGTGTTACACTGAACAGCACACATACCAAAGATTGGCATATCTCCATCGATACATATGCCTGCCTCTGATGCTGGCATAGGGCAAACATCACCCGGCATACCACATTCCTGAACTACATCAAGGTAATGTGTCATAGCATCCCCCTGAAGAAGAACACATACGTAGCAGCTTGCTGTCTCCCAGCTGAGTCCCTCAAGATTTGGGAAACCACACATAATATTTGTCATTTCATTTTCGTCCATAAGGACAACATGCTTTGAAGCCTCTGGGCTGGCGCCAAGATTTCTATCCATTGCAAAAATCTTTGTAAGAAGCTTTGCAACATCTGATGCAACTAAATCGTACTCCTCACGGCAGATACGAAGCTGTGGACCACGAAGGCCCATTGAATGCTTATCTATCATCATTGGCACTGCTAAATAATTGAGCATCCAACGATATCTGAAAAATCCCTTTACATTCTTTGGGTGAAGCATGAACTTGCCAAGCATTGCTATGATGCCAAGCCATCTGGTGTAATCGTAAAATGTATCCCTTACACCTCTCCACTCACGATGCTTAAATACTTTTTTGTCCCCGCTATAGAGCTTCCCTAGCTGTGAACTACCTACTGCTTTCCCCACTGCGAACACCTCCTTGGATTTTCTTGATTTCGATGCTTTCCACGAAGGCTTGCACACGGGTTCGAATCTGTCCCGAGCTACCAACTGCGTAAGGTCTATCGATTGTAAGTACTGGATAGCCATATTCATCTCTCATAACGTGGCTTCCAACCATTCTTTCATATGCCCAAGGATCGCAGAACTTCATCTGTTCGTAGATAATGCCATCTGCCTTGTATTCCTTAGCAATTTGATCAACGTATTCACGTCGACGATTCATCTTTTTTGTATCCATATGACGAGGACACATGCATGTCATCATATAGTGACGGCAAATCTGTGTGAGAACATCCTCCTCATCATTAAGAATGATTTCTTCTCTGCCTGGCAGCGAGCCAAAGCAGAATCTGTCTGCACAGACATAAGCCCCTGATTCCTCAACAAGCTTTATCATATCGATATCGTCAATCTCGGAACCAACCACTGCAACCCTGGCACGATATGGCCATTTTTCATCTGGCTGACGATTCTTAACCTCTTCAAGTGTCTCCTCTAATTTTTCAAGAAGTAAATCCTGAGGACACACATAAGTGCACATACAGATAATATGGAATTCGTAGCCTGTGATACGAGGCTTTTCCTCCTTTCGGAAGTTTCCAAGCTCTGTAATGATTCGGCAGATTTTATTGTGATCCTCTACTGCTTTTCTAAGAGCATCATCGCTGATGTCTATGCCAAACTTTTCATGTAATGGCTCAAGAATCTTTTCCTTACACTGACCAATGTAAAGATTTAATCCGTTATCATCAGCCTTCATAGGTACCTCAAGGTACTTATAGAAGAAATTCTCCTTATCATTAATTTTTAAAAGTTCCATGTTTTCAACGCAGCGATTGATCATGGTGCATCCATCTGGTGCTATTAGACAATCTAAAAATTGATAGCCACCCTCGATGGCGCGTTCAAGTAATGCTCTGGAATATTCGCATAAAAAACTGGTCAGGTAATAGGTTCCCATTTCCATGGAACCTGTACGTGGTGCGCGAAGTCTTACTGTAAAAGCATTACCAAGGTTCATTAGTACTTCTGGAATCTGGTAGCAAACGGACCCAACGCAGACGCGGCCCTCAGCCTGGGCCTGTCTAACAAGGTCATTGTCTGCATCCATAAGAAGATTCTCAAAGTAATAAAGATGCTTTAAGTCCTTCATATATTTAATTCTCCCTATATATTACGGCTTCAAGCTAGTTATATTATATTCTCAAGACACGCTTGCGCTCTTGCGGCCCTCATTGCCCTACATAAGATGCCAGTAAACTGCCATCTAAGTAGGGATGGGGCCTTATGGTCTTTTCGAATATATATATCTAGCTTTCGCCTAGCTAAACTTAATCTTCTATTTATGTAGCGCTTATATAACGCCCATATTTACGAGGGCATTGCGGAGTCCCTCCACGATTGGCGCTTCGTTTGGAATGTAGAATACGGATTCTCCTTTGAGATCGCGTTCTGTGAGATTGGCATCAGCCGGAATCCATCCTAAAAGTGGAATATCGCCCAAATCCATATACTGGAGTACGTCCTCAGATGGGACACGGTTTACTACTACTCCAATCTTGTCGTACATAACAAGGTTGTCAGCCACATCCTTGATAGTCTTTACCACTCCACAGCCCTTCTTGCTAGAGTCGGTAATAAGGACAAGGTGTGTAACCTTCTCCATAACACGACGATTAATCTGTTCTATACCAGCTTCGCCATCGATAACGATGTAATCGAAATTATCAGCCACCTGTGCAATGACCTCTTTAAGATATGTGTTAATCTTGCAGTAACATCCAGCAGCCTCTGGACGTCCAATTGCAATAAAAGAGAAGCCATCCATCTCGACCATAGCATCAAAAATGCGGTATCTTGCCTCGCCAAGCACCTCAACAGTAGCCTTGGCATCCCCATTCTCAGCAGCTTCCACAGCCTCTTTCCTGATATCATCAAGAGTAAGCTCTGGCTCTACACCAAGTGCTGTGGACAAACCAACAGCTGGGTCCGCATCGATTGCTAGAATCTTTTTGTCTGGATAAGCTTCCACTAACAACTTGACCATCACCGATGCAAGTGAAGTTTTACCAACTCCGCCCTTACCGGCAACAGCCAATACTATAGGCTTATTTCCCATTTAATTATCTCTCCCTTTAATATAACAGTATTACATATTGTTATCCCAATATTCCTATTGTGAATAGCATTACTATAATAGCACAGCAAGTTTTGTAAACAAAGGCAAAAAAGACACCACAGGATTTTTTGTTGAGAACTAACAAAAATACCTGTGGCGCAAACATCGTATTAAACAAACAAGATGAGTAAATAGCCTCTGTTTAACTTGTTTGTGGTGATTATACTTCGTCTTCGTGAAGCTTTTTATTCATATAGGTAATGAGCATATCAAGACCTGCAGCATTCTCTCCTCCGCGAGGGATGATGATATCTGCATACTTCTTAGAAGGCTCTACAAATTCCTCGTGCATTGGCTTTACAGTCTTTGAATACTGATCGATGATTGAATCGATGCTACGTCCACGTTCAATCATATCACGCTGGATACGACGCATAAGTCGCTCGTCAGCATCTGTATCAACGAAGATTTTAATATCCATCAAATCACGAAGCTCTTTGTTCTCAAGGATAAGAATACCTTCCATTACGATAACTGTCTTTGGCTCGATTCTAACTGTCTCGTCAGAACGATTGTGATTAACATAATCGTAAACAGGCATATCGATAGCATGACCCTTAATAAGCTTTCTAACATCCTCAGCCATTCTATCTGACTCGAAAGAATCTGGATGATCATAGTTAAGCTGACTACGCTCCTCGTAAGTCATATCTGGATGAGCCTTGTAGTATGAATCGTGACTGATTACTGCAATATCCTCTCCGAAAAAGTCCTGTAATTTGTTGATAATTGTAGTCTTGCCTGAAGCAGAACCTCCTGCTACACCAAGTACGCAAATTTTCTCTGACATAAATACTCCTTAATTACTTTTAACCCTTAAAACGTTTGAACCCCTCGCCGTACACGGCCTTAGATTCCATAATGACAATGAATGCATCCACGTCAATCTTCTTTGCAACACGATTAACCTGATACATCTGCTTGTCTGAGCAGGCACACATAAGAACCTGTCTCTCATCTCCCTTGTAACCGCCCTTTGCGGTAAAAATTGTGGTACCACGCTCCACAGCTTTATCGATAGCGTCTGCAATGGCCTCAGCCTTGTTGGTAACAATCATACACATCATACCTGCATCAGCAGAAATCATTACCTTGTCAACCACAAGAGAGCCAATATAGCTAATAACAAAACCATAACAAAGCGCCTCAAATGAATGAGCGTATGCAATGGTATCGATAACAATAATAACAACGTCTACGATGAAGAAAATTCTTCCAAGTGACATATGAGGATGCTTAGCCTTGATAATCATCATGATGAAATCTGCTCCACCAGTTGATGAATTTCTCATATATACCAATGCGTAGCCAAGTCCTGTGAACACACCAACCACCAAGGCATTTAGCAGTAAATTGTCGATGGCAATCTTTGGAAAATGAGGTGCCACAAAATCCATCATTACTGTACCAATGGCCATAGTCTTGAATGACTTGAGCAGGAACTTTTTGCCAAGAACCTTGTAGGCCCAGATAATAAGTGGAATGTTCATAACAATGGTAGCAATACCGATTTTCCATCCCCAGTACTGATAGAAAATCATAGCGATACCAGTAAGGCCTGTCAATGGGAATTTGGCATCCGCTGCAAAATTATACAAAGCGATACCGATGCACAAGCCTGACAAAGCATCCATTAAAACATCAATTAACAGCTCTTTTCTTTTTTCTGATGACATATATTCCCCCTAAATATTTACTCCGCCACTACTCATAGATAATAAGTATTACAACTCGCCACGCTTTCGCTCTTATTCGCTCATTGCCCTACATAAGATGCTGCTAAAGCACCATCTAAGTAGGGATGGCTCATCAAGGGCTTCTTTGTAACACTTATTATCTATTCCTATGTGGCTCATCTAAATGCTTTTTAATTTTCTGCGAATCGCTGTACGATGCCGTGAAGTACCTTTACGACAGTGTCCATACCTTCTGCTGTAATGTGCTCCATTGGGCCATGGAAGTTGTAGCCACCTGTACCAAGGTTTGGACAAGGAAGCCCCATAAATGAAAGACGTGCGCCATCTGTACCGCCTCTGATAGCAACAGCCTTTGGATTCTCTCCTGCATCCTTTAATGCCTCAAAAGCATAGTCGATAAGAAACATGTGAGGCTTGATCATCTCAAGCATGTTCTGATACTGATCCTTGATAGCCAACTCACAAGTGCCCTCTCCATACTTCTGATTAATGATGTTAGAAGCATGCTCCATAATCTTTTTCTTATATGCAAACTTCTCCTCATCGTGGTCACGAATAATATATGAAAGTGTAGCCTCAGCCACATCGCCAGACATATCTGTAAGATGGAAGAATCCCTGGTAACCTTCAGTCTGTGATGGCACCTCTGATGGAGGAAGAAGTGCATTAAACTCCATTGCAACAAGAGCTGCATTTACCATGATGTCCTTTGCATCTCCCGGATGGATATTTACACCATTAAACTTAACCTCTGCTGAAGCTGCGTTGAAGTTTTCATATTCAACAGCATTTTCCTCGCCGCCGTCTACCGTATATGCGAAATCAGCACCAAAGCCTTCTACATCAAAATGATCTGCGCCAGCACCAATCTCCTCATCTGGTGTGAAGCCAATGCAAATCTTGCCGTGAGGCTTATCACTAGCAAGAATCTCCTCTACAAATGTCATGATTTCTGCAATACCAGATTTGTCATCTGCACCAAGAAGTGTAGTACCATCTGTGTGGATAAGAGTGCGTCCCTTTAAGGTCTTAAGATGTGGGAAATCAGAAACCTTAATAACACGTCCTGATGTTCCAAGGACCACATCCTCACCATTATAGTTTTCCTCAATTATCGGATTTACGTTTTCACCAGTAAAATCTGGAGCTGTATCCATGTGAGCAATAAATCCAACTGCTTTTTTATCTTCGTAGCCAGCTGTTGCAGGAATAGTACCGTAAACATAGCACTTATCATCTACATGAGCATCAGCAACCCCAAGCTCCTTTAACTCCTCCACCAAAAGCTTTGCCAAATCAAACTGGCGAGCTGTAGAAGGAACAGTGGTGCTGTCTTCATCGCTGGTGGTGTATATTTTTACATAATTTAGTAATCTCTCGTATGCTTTCATAAATCTTAATTCCTTTCAGTGAGGTGCTTAAATCAACCCCATTGTTCTTAATATATATAACCATATCGTAAGTGTAAATGCAGACAATATGGTAGTCAGCATAACAATACCTGCTGAAACGTTTCCATTATAACCCATGCTTTTAGCCATTACAAATGAAGAAACAGTAGTTGGTGAACCTGTCATAATAAGAACAGCAACCAGCTTGTCGTGACTATAGCCAAGAGCTATGGCAACTGGAATCCAAATGGCACAAAAGCCAATTAGTTTAAAGAATGTAGCAACAACTGTTGGCTTGTATTTTTTGATGGCCTCCCCCATCTGGAAGCTGGCGCCAAGTGCCATAAGACCTAGTGGTGTAGCTAAAGCACTTACGTAATCAAGCGTCTTTGGAAGAAGGATTTGTACTGGAATCAATGAGCGAATAATTCCAAGGGTAATACCTATAATAATAGGATTTTTCAAAACTCCGATGGCTGTTTTCTTTAAAAGTTCCGGTGTGAGCTTTCCATCATTTGTACCTAAAGTAAGAATGATTACTGCAGCCACATTGTAAAGTGGAACTGCTCCAATAATCATAAGAGGTGTCATACCTGCTGTTCCGTAAAGGTTTACAGCAATGCCCACTCCTAAAAGTGCGGCGCTGCTTCTATAGGTTCCCTGAATAAACTCTGTTCTGGTACGTTTATCGTGGGCAAGAAATGAAAATGCCCAGCCAATCAGAATAGAGATTAATGTAGCTACAAAGCAAAATATGATAAAGCCTGTGTCCCACAGCTCTTCTACATCTGATGTTGCCAGTTCCTTATAAACTAAAACTGGAAGAGCTATCTTGAAAACGAAATTGTTCAGCCCTTTTGTGAGACTTTCGTTAAAGATTCCGGTGGCTCTAAACACACCTCCTAAAACCATTAGAAGAAAAATTGGTACAGTTGCATTCAAACAAAAAATAAGATTATCTAACATTTTGGTCGCTCCTTAGTTGATTTATTTCATAAAGAAGGGGCCACTAATAAACCGTGGCCCCCTCCCATTTACTGATTAATCATAAATTCTAATAATCTCTTTGCATCCTCTGGCTCATATGCAATAATCTCAAGCTCTGGAATACTTTCCTCTGCCTTGAAGATATTTGCAAGTGAAACAAACTGTGACAACTTTGATTTGAGATTTAATCTATCACCCTCGCCTGTAACAAGTTCAACTGTTCCAGTGCAGCTATCAATAACCTTGAAAAATGCTTCTGTGTCTTTAATATTTGTAAGCTTCATATGTACCTCCTTTTAAGGACAAAATAAAAACCTCTGTTTATGTTCCTTATCATAATACATAATATTCAAAAAAGTGTGAAACGTAATGGATTATACATTGAATCTGAATGTGATTACATCACCATCTGCAACAACGTATTCCTTACCTTCCATACGAACAAGCCCCTTTTCCTTAGCAGCTGTCATTGAGCCATTTGCCATAAGGTCGTCATAGCTAACAACCTCTGCCTTGATGAATCCACGCTCGAAGTCAGTGTGAATCTTACCTGCAGCCTGTGGAGCCTTTGTGCCCTTCTTGATTGTCCAAGCACGCGTCTCGTCCTCACCTGATGTAAGATAAGAAATAAGACCAAGTAATCTATATGAAGCAGTGATAAGCTTATCAAGACCTGATTCCTCAAGTCCCATAGCCTCTAAGAACTCCTGCTTCTCCTCGTCAGATTCAAGCTCTGAAATCTCCTGCTCAATCTGAGCTGAGATAACGAATACCTCCGAGCCTTCCTTTGCAGCGTACTCGCGAACAGCCTGTACATTCTTATTATTAGCGCCATCATCTGCAAGGTCCTCATCCTCAACGTTTGCAGCATAGATAACTGGCTTTGCTGTAAGAAGATTGTACTCCTTGAAGTAAGCTTCCTCATCCTCATCGTTAAGCTCGAAAGTCTTTGCCATGTTTCCAGCTTCCATGTGATCAAGAAGACGCTTTTGCATAGCAGCTTCCTTCTGAAGAGTCTTGTCCATACGAGCTGAACGCTCTGTCTTAGAGTAGCGACGCTCCATAACCTCCATATCTGAGAAAAGAAGCTCAAGATTGATTGTTTCGATATCACGGAGTGAATCGATGCTACCATCTACGTGAACAACATTAGCATCCTCGAAGCAACGTACAACGTGAACGATTGCATCTACCTCACGGATGTTTGCAAGGAACTGATTTCCAAGTCCCTCACCCTTTGAAGCACCCTTTACAAGACCTGCAATATCAACAAACTCGATAGTTGCAGGTACTGTCTTCTTAGAGTTGTACATCTTTGTAAGTGCATCAAGACGCTTATCTGGAACAGAAACAACGCCCACATTAGGGTCGATTGTAGCAAATGGATAATTGGCAGCAAGTGCTCCTGCCTTTGTAAGTGAATTAAAAAGTGTTGACTTTCCAACGTTTGGAAGTCCGACGATTCCCAACTTCATGGTAATTTATCTCCTTCTATATATAAATATTCTTATGTATTAAAAAATTAGTCTAAATCTAATGTATATTACCACATTTCTATTTATTTCTCTACCCTGCATAAAAATACCCTCCTTACTGGTTGTCCAGTAAAGAGGGTACATGGAGGTTCTCGAGTTCCTATTCATCACTCTGCTGCATAAAAAATATCTTTATCTTATTCAAAAACTCATCCTTAGGCATGGTCTTTAAAAAATATCCCTGAGGCTTGAGATTCATAACAGACATTACGCTTTCCTTGCTGTCGTTTCCAGTAAGGAAAATAACTGGAATGTCCTTTGTTTCATCGTCTGCCCTAAGCATCTCCAAAACCTGAGGGCCAGAGGTGACAGGCATTTCATAATCCAGAAGAATCAGGTCCACCTTGTTGGCTCCCAGCCATTTGATGGCTCGCATTCCAGAAGTTACCATAGAAACCTTGTAGTCCTCTATCATCCACTCGCGAACCAGGCTCATATAGTTTGGATCGTCATCTACAATCAGAATTTTTCTTTTCAAATCCCCGGAGCTTGCCTTCTTAGCATATGAATTGACGCAGGCAATATAGTCATCATAATCCAGCGGTCTAGGCAGTCTTCCAAAAATCAGATGAGGTGGAATTCCTACTGATTTATCCTCTGTATCGATAGGCTCACCTATCAGCACGATTCGCTTGTCGTCCTGCTCCAGCTTGTCCACAAGAAATGTCTTTATATCATCCGGCAGCTTCTCGTCCTTTTCCATGTAAAAAGTAACAAGAGAAGTATCCTCCCAGCTGGCATTAATCTTGTCCAAATCCATTGTGATGAAAATGGCTTTGATATCTGCATCTGCCAGCTTCTTTAGTAAAACCCTGATAATAAATGATTCCTTTGTTCCAAGTATCATTATCTGTCCCATAAAGCCCCTCCAAACAATATAGGTCCCTACACTGCATTCTTAATAAAAAGGACATTGTCGATTCCGTCCCAATCCAACCGACGAAGCAATCTTTCGATTTCGTTAATCTCCAACTGCTTGTCCACAGGAAGCTTATAAAGACTAAGCTCCTCTAAAATCATCTCCAAAGAATCGTAGTTCATAGTAGGAGCGATTTCCCTGAGGGCCGAAAAAGCCTCCTCCAGCTCCTCGGCAGAGATTGGCTTTTTTATAGCTCTCTTATTCTGTCTCTCTGTCATATAGCCATCCAGTCGGATTTTATAACTTTTAAATAACGATATTAACACATTTAAATTATTCTGAATAAACTCTTTGTCTTCTGCCTTCCCCGCGCACTCCAATGCTTCAGAAAGCTCCGCAAGACCTGTTGCCCCTATTACCCTTGCAGTGGTTTTCAAGGCATGCACCCTTATAGTAAAGTACAACAAATCTCCCTGCCTAAAGGCAGCTTCAATTTCATCTGCCCTACTATCGATGTCCTGATAGAAAGACTCTAAAAAATTTTCAAAATCCCTAACACTGCCGCAGTATAATAGACCATCAGAAACAGAAATCCCCTCCACCTGGGATAATCCAAATAATTCCTCCGGAATCTGTCTATCTGCCATTTTTTCTCCCATTCTTTCTCCAAAAAAAATATAAAAAGAAATGACTCTTTTATACTCCATAAAATATCTAAAAACTTTTATATATACAATATAACATATTTAGCTGAAAGAACCTACATTATCCTAATATCTGTCAGGGCCACTTCATCTCCGCTTAATGATACGTATAAATCCTTTGTGCCATCCAAAATAGTAGTGGTATTTTCTATTGCGATTCCAAGATTTTCTGTCTTTATACTAACTGTATTTCCCTTTCTCACAAATGAAACTGAACACTCTAAGCCTTCCTTATGCTTTGTCTTCCAAACATCCCAGCCTAAAAAGCTTTCCTTTTTCTTCATAACAAATTTGTTTTCGCAGATTCCCTCGTCCGCAGAAACCTCGCCATTGATTTTAATCATGGCATACTCTCGATAGCTTTCTCCTGATGGTTTCTTGTCATCAGAATAGAAAAGTACAATATAAGGGCAATGCCACACAAGACTTGATGAAGGCAGGCTCATAGTGTGGAAATTCAGCTCCAGTCTATCCTTCAAAGGAATCGCCTCTGTGGAAGCAGAACGATATTGATTAATCTGAACATTTGCCACATCAGATTCCATACGATTTATGTAATTATCAGCCTCCACTATCCTTTTAATATCACCTTCATTAATCTTCTGCTCACTAATATTAATCTCTATATCGTATATACGGCAATTCTCTCCTGTAAGTCCAATATACACAGCCTTTGATCGGTCAGGAAGAGCCATGATGACATCCTGCTTTCCCTTGGCACTAAGAAGCTCCATCTTCATGTGGTCCTCAAATTTAGCCGCAGTGATTTCATAGCATCCTTCAGGTAATGCAGCCTCTTCACTTTCTATTGACTGCACCTGCAGATTTCTAGCATCAGTACAGATAGCTTTGCCATCAAACCAGGCTTCTCCATATTCCATATAATGATATGCCTTAATGGCTTTTTCATTATCGTGAACATATCCATCAAAGGAATCAAAAAGGATAATTGAAGGTCCGCTAAATTTGTCCTCTGTCTCCTCTGTTTTAAAGCTGATTTTGCTGATTTCCTGAATAACAGGTATTCCAGATGATACGGTCTGCCTATAGTTCTCGCAGCTTATCTCTTTTTCAACTTGCACCTCATTAAAGCTGCCACTCTGATTGGCATTGTCCATATCCATAATATGAACCAATATAGATGCTATGTTGGGATCAAATTTTATCCCTGCCTGCTGAATAAATTCCTCTCTGATTGTCTGGATAGGCAAAGGACCTCGGTAGCTTCTTCTTGATATCATAGCGTCATATGCGTCAGCTGCTCCAACAATTCTTGCTACCTCTGGAATGCTTTCACCCTTTAGCTTTACTGGATAACCCGTTCCATTGTATCGCTCGTGACTATATAGTGCTGCCTCCTTCAAATATGGATATTCTACAATTCCCGATAATATATGGCTGCTCAACACGGGAACTCTTTCAATTATTTTTCTTTCTTCCTCTGTCAGTTGATCCTTTTTTTCAATGATAGAATCAGGAATACTAACAAGCCCTACATTGTGAAGCAGCGCAGAGTAATAAATCTCGTCGCATTCATCCTCGGATTTGCCCATCATAAAGGCTATTCTTCTTGAAAGATTTGCAACTCTTGAAGCGTGACCTTCTGAATATTCATCTCGCTGCTCTACTGCCGCCATAAATGCAGAGGAGGTTTGATCAAACAATCGCTTTACGCTCTTTTTCTCTTCCTCTAATATTTTCATCTCATTATTATGAGCGCTCATAACCGTATTATTAATATCAAGATACGCAAATACGTATAAAGATATTGAAACCATAACCATAGACATATTTACGATTGAAACACCGTAGGCAAACAGCTGAATCAATGCCATAAGTATTGGTACAAAAATATAAAGCATCATTGATATGTAAATCAATGTACTAAATTTCTTTCTGTTTTCTCTAATAACTGAATACTGAAGAAGTGGTGCAACTACAGGAATGACATAGCAAAATGCAAATCCACGCCCTCTGTGATATACGTTATACTCATCAAAATAATAGAAAAATTTGGTGATTATATTTGCCACTACCAGTACCATTTCAATAAGGCACATCATACTGACAAGCGCCAGTCTTTTTGGAATCTTTTTTTCCGTCTCATCCCTTGTTATAAGGTAGCCTGCGTACATATTAAATCCCAACACAACTGCAGCAGTCAGGAAGAATACAAGAAAATTGCTAACCCTGACCATAACATAGCCTTTGTGAGATACATCGCCGGAATAGATATAAGCCATTCGGTCAAAAAACAAAAGACATGCTGCCACAAATTCCATAAAAATCATTATGAATTTTCTGCGTCTCTCCAAAAATCTGGTGATTATCAGCAACAGCATAAAGCAAAGGCAAGCCGAACAAAGCGCCAGCATTATATCCAGTTGGTAGGTTTTTAAAAAACTAAACATTTACAGTCCCCCATAATATCAGCTATTTTTCAAGCCATTCTTCCATTCCATCCCAATCAAATACCTTTAACATCTTTGACAGGTCGTAAATCTTTTCTGCGTCTTCATCAGGAAGCTTATATTCCATAAGACCATCCACTATCATAGAAACAGCATCATAATCCATCATCGGAATCACTTCTTTCAGTGCAGCATAGGCATCCTGCAGCTCGCTTTCAGGAATTGGCTCCTTGTTATCATCCGCATCTGTAGATACCACCTTAAGTCCCTTTAGCTTTTCCTTAAAGGATTCGTACTGTGCCAAGAATTTATCCGCATTTTCATCTATAAATTCCAGATTATTTTTCTTTCCTGCTTCCTCCAACTGTGCTGCAAGTTCTGCTATCTCCATAGCACCCACTATTCTGCAGGAGCTTTTTACAGCATGAATCTTGATAGTGTAAAGTCTTACATTTCCTTCCTCAAAGGCTTCTGAAAGCACCTTCATATTTGAATCGATAGTGTCCAAGAATAGCTGCAGGGCGAAAATATAGTTTTCGATTCCACCAGAATTTTTGATACCATCATCAACAGAAATTCCTTCTGTATTATAAATCCACAGCATATTTTCTGGCATTTCTGTAAGCGACTCTGCCTCTGCCTCATCCCTCGCAAGCTTTTCAACCATTGATTCTGGAAGATGTTTAAGAATAGTCTTTTCCAAAACCTCACTATCAACAGGCTTTGTAAGATATCCATTGAAGCCCTTTGATATATAGAACTCCTCGCCTGCAGTAGAATTTGCTGTCAGTGCGTAAACTGGAAGTTCTGGAGCAAACTCCCTAATCTCCTCTAACGTCTCTATTCCATCCATTCCAGGCATCATATGATCAAGAAGTACCACATCAAAATGATTATCTTTAATCTTTTCAATAGCTTCCTCACCGCTAGAGGCAGTGGTTACAAATACCTTTGTCGCCTTAAGAAGTCCCTTCATTACGCTAAGGTTCATAGGGTTATCATCTACCACTAAAATGTCTGCATCTGGCGCAATAAACTGAGGAATGTAAGGTCCTTTTGCATTAGCATCGTCGTGCTCTATGAATATACCTATAGGGGTAGCATCTACAATTTTCTGATTCAAGGTAAGAATAAACTCGGAACCCTCACCATAGACACTTTCACACCATAGCTTACCACCCATAAGCTCTGCAAATCTTCTGGAAATATCGAGTCCTAAGCCCGTTCCCTGAATACCGGAATTACGTTCCTCTTCCAATCTTTCATAGGCTGTGAATAGCTTTTCCAAATCCTCTTCCTTAACACCAATTCCAGTATCCTTTACAGAAAATCTAAGGCTACAAACATCATTTTCCCTGGCATCCATTGAAACGTTTAGTATGAATCCACCTTTTTCAGTATACTTTACAGCATTAGTAAGAATGTTCAGCACAATCTGCTTTATCTTACCCATATCACCGTAAAGACGTTTTGGCATAATTTCATCTACCACAACATCAAAGGTCAGCTCTTTCTCTATGCTTCGCACACGAATCATAGAAACGATAGAGCGAAGTACCTCCTGAACATCATACTCCTGCTCCACTAAATGCATATTTCCAGATTCGATTTTTGAAATATCCAAAAGGTCATTAATAAGACCAAGTAGCGACTCTGAAGCATTTCTAATATCCAGTGAGTAATTCATCATTGAAAGGAAATAATCCCTTGGAACTCCAGTTGGATCCTCACGAAGTATCATCTCATTCATACCCATAATGGTATTAATAGGTGTTCTGATTTCGTGAGACATATTTGCAAGGAATCTTGATTTGGACATATTGGCCCTGTCTGCCTCGTCCTTTGCCTTGCTGATTTCATCATACTGTCTTCTAATGACGGTGGAACGCATAACACGCCATACAACAAAACCTGCAAATACTGCAATAAGCAAAAATACTAAAATCTTTATGATTAATAGCTCTTCAAGGCGTGGAGATTTTACAATCCTAAAGGTTTCATCCTGAAGGACCTGGTGACTTACTCTGTCTAAAACCTGCATATGCAAAGTGTAATCTCCATATGAAAGTGAAGTATATTCAAGCTCTGATAGTTTATTTCTCTGGGTGATGATACCCTCATCAGGACCACCCTCCAGATAAATTCGTATAACCGGATTAAGCACTGTGTAATCCATAACTGATGGAACTATTCTTATACGTCCCTTAGAAGGAGGAATAGTATATTTGCCATCCTCATCTGGAGTTATTCGTTCATCCCCACAATATATGCCATTGATATTCATTTTTATAGGGATGTTTTCCTTGTAGTAGCTATCGATATTTACACTTATGACACCTTTTCTGCCAGGAATATACAGGAAACCATTAGTGTCCTGCCAGCAGTATGGATTTCCTGTTACAGCAAATGGCAAACCATCCTCCATGGCATCCAGCCTCAGCTCATCTATTTCATCGTGAAGCATTTTATCCGCATTTACGGATATAACTCCATAGGATGACATAATCCAGGCATTGCCATTTTTATCAAAGAACATGTCATAATTGTTGGTGTATGGGAATGATGATACCTCTTTTATCACTCCATTCTTCATATATTCAATAGAGTTAGATGTGATTATCCAGCATACGTTTCGGTCATCATCCTTGATAAGTCGCATTATTACTTCACTGGTAAGACCATCCTCTCTTCCCAGCTTTTCAGTATTATGTCCCTTTATAACATAGATTCCGTCGCCGTCTGTAGCAGCCAAAATAGTACCATCATCCAGCTCTACTACACTTAAAAATACCGAATTATGGATTCCCTCTGCTGCACCTATAGTTCTGATTACTCTGTCATCCTTTAATATGGCAAGTCCTCCATTAGAACCTGCCAGAACACAACCATCATCAGCTATCTCGATACACCTTATTTGATTGTCATGCAGTCCATTTTCTGTTGTGTAATTGACTATAGTTCCATCAGCCTTTTGACAGACTAATCCTAAATCCCCTGTATATGCAGCCACCCAAAGATTGTCCTGATTATCAGATTTGATACAACGTATTCTGGCGTCCCCCAGGTAATCTATCAGTGGATTGTCAGTAATGGCCCCAGTTCTACCAAGAATCATAAGACCTGAATCCGTTCCAACGTATAAAAGGTCGTGATATTCGCAGGCTGCATTTGCTACAGTCTCCTTCATTCCCACTTTCTTGAACAAATCTATGTAGTTATTTGTTACCACCTTGATAGCACCCTGGGTTGATGAAGATATCCATATATTTCCCTGATAGTCAGAGGTAGTCATCTCCACACCACCATTTAAATTAAGGTCTAGCTTTGTGACTCCACCCTTTTTATTCACATAACCCACATCGCTAGTGGAAGATACCCACACTGTGTCGCAATCATAACTAATCCAGTGGATATCTTCGATAGGTGATGTATTTATCTGCTTTAAAAGATTCTTTTTATATCCAAATTTTCCGTAATACAAAGCACTTCCAGTTGTACCAAAGTAGACATTTCCTGGAACTACAGGATCTGCCAGTAGTGTTGTAATGCGCTCTAAGCCCAGCTGTGTGCTGGTGTAAAGCTGGGTGATTTTACAATTTTCTATGGCGAATACGTATCCACTTGAAGTCTGACCATAAACCTTTCCTTCGCTGTCAGAATCAAATTTCATTATTCGTTCTTCATCTAGCCTTACATCATTTAATGGGACCACCTGATTCTCTTTGTTTATGTAGCACAATCCAGTGGTTGTACCTACAAACACATTCCCCTGATTGTCCTCAGCAAATGCCCTAATAGAGGATGATGGCAGACCGTCCTCATAGGTGAAATGTGTTCGCTCCAAGCCATCTATCATAACCACGCCATTATCATTAGTGCCGACCCATATCCTTCCTTTTTTGTCCTCAAAAAAGAACCTGGCGCTGGTAAGACCATCTTCGGTACTTACTCTATCAAAGGTTGTTCCGTCATAGCGAATTATTCCACTATATCCACCAATCCACACATATCCATCGCTTGCCCCAAGAATAGCCATAGAATCAGATGTTGGCAGTCCATTTGACGCATCGTACACCTCGTAAGAATATCCCACGCCTTCTATCTGTTCAGTGATTCCATAGCCTCCGGCATAGGCCTTATAATCATATTCATTTTCATCCTCAGCCTGCACATAGATCTGTGTGTTAAAACAAAGTACTGATGTCAGGCACGCAACAATCAATAATTTCTTCTTTATCACAGCAATCCCCTCAGATAAAACTTTTATCAAAGATTTTTATTGTACTTTCTATACACTACTCTTACTTCTGGAAGACTATCGATAAATACTTCCACACATTTAGGATCAAAACGTTTTCCTGCTTCTTCCTGCAAGATACTAACCGCTTCTTCAATAGAATATTGTTTGTCTACAGATTTATTAGATGTCAGTTCATCAAAGGCCTCCGCTACAGCTAATATTCTAGCTGAAAGAGGTATCACCTCGCCATGAAGTCCTTCTGGGTATCCATTGCCATCCCATCTTTCATGGTGATAAGCAGCCATATTTCTGGCTTCCTTCAGGTAATTCTCTCCTGATACAGTAGTAATGGCATTTTCCATAATCTTCTTGCCTGATGTAGTGTGAGTTCTTATAATCTCTTCTTCCTCTGGCGTCAAATCTCCCTCTTTATTCAAAATATCATCAGGAATATTTATCTTTCCAATGTCATGAAGAGGTGCACTTCGAACCACATCAGATATAAATTTAGGAGTAACCTTTCCAGCGTAATAGCCCTTTTCCAAAAGCCCCTCTGCGATAATCTTCGTATATGCGGTAGTCTTTTGGATGCGTGAGCCACTATTAGTATCACGTCTTTCTACCAGGTCAGCCATTGTTACAATCAAGCCATCCTGCATCTTATTAGTACTATCTGAGAAATGACGAATGCTTCTAATCTGCTCTGCCTGATTGAGGGCCATATTGCAGATTGATTTATAAAGCTTTTCAACCTCGTCATTTGTTTTAACATTTATTTTTCTAAGACTCTTAACAGCCTTGTCTATTTCTACCTGATCATCCCCCGCATTAATAAAATTTTCTACCCCTAAACCAATTCGGCTGATAGGATAAACCATATACGTATTTACGATAAGAATTCCACTGACAATAATGGCAACGAAAATACCTGCCATAATAAGAAGGATGCTCCATAAAAATTCGCTCAGATAATCTGTCATATAGCTCATGGAAACATCTGCACCCGCGTAGGCTACACATTTTCCATTTGCATCAAAAACTGGGAAGAACGCAGACATCACCCAGCCATAGGAATCATTTGATTCAGTTGGTGGAATTGCTTTTCCCTCCTTAAGATCATCTACATAACCTAAAAACTCCTTATCTAGTTTTACCTTTGTACCAGGAGCAATTCCAAATTCATCTCCTTCATATCCAAAATCCTTGAACTCCTCTTTGGCATCCAAATCGAAGATGTAGGTCATATCGTCCCCATCTACTCTAAAAACATATAGATAAGCTACCCCTGCAGCATTATCTCTAATTTTGTAGAGCATATCCTCGGTAGCTTCATATCCACTAGCTCCCCTGCCATACTTCAGATAATCATCTATCATTTCTGGATTAATGATGGATGCTGCAAATTTTGAGGTATTAACAACTGTATTTTTCTTTTCCGCCAAATCTCTTGTATAATAGGAATTCATGGCTATGGCTGACATAATCAGAATATCTACCACAGAGACCACTATGAAAAGAACCGAAAGTCTCAAATACATAGGACGCTTTGTTTCTTTGCTCCATCTTTTCAGTTCATCCATCTCTTCATCCGAAAGAGGATTCTGCTTCCATTTTGAATTATATATATACTTGCTAAATTCCTCAGGTATAAACCTAAGAATACCGAGAGCAACCCCTACTGATATAGTTTTATCTAAAAGATCTACCAGGATATTTACAAAAAGAAATGTAACAGAAACAGGCAGCCCTGTAGCTGCCGCCAAACCATCTATTGAATTAGCTATAAATTGATTTTGTGGTGCAAGGAAAAGATGCCACTGAATGTACGCACTGACGCCACCACTGAAAAGACCCAAAGACAGAATGAATAATAGTATATACTTGACTCCTCTGTTGGCATATTTTTTTGCATATAGAGCTGCCAGCAAAGCAATAACAGTATGTACAAAGCAGAAAAACATAGCATATCTATTGAAATAGGAGCTAAAGATATGAGTAATTATAGCTGTCATGGTACCCATGACAGGTCCACCTATACTTGTTATTACAATGGTACCTATTGTATCAAGGAACAAAGGTAACTTAAAATGACCGGTGGTATAGCTTAATACTATATTTACTGCTGATGCTGCAAAAACCAACAGTCCTCTGATAAGAAGACTGTTTTTTTCCTTAAATAACTCTTTATTCACTAGCAAAATACCCCCATTTTTCATTACTCATTATTTATTATATCATTTATCGACAGCCAAGTCAGTAATTGCTATACTTAGGAAGGTATTTGATAAATAAACCACGTAGGGGGGATAATAATGAATAATATCTATGTTAATCAGGTTGGCTTCCTGCCAGGAGCTGCTAAAAAAGCCGTGCTGAATTTTGATTCACCAGAATTTACACTTGTAGATTCAGCCAAAAATGTTGTATTCAAAGGAAAGACCAGTCACTTTGGTACTGATGAGATTTCCGGAGAAGATACTTATGTAGCAGACTTTAGTGATTTCAAGGAAAATGGCAGCTATAAGGTTGTGGCAAATGATGTTGAAAGCCCTGACTTTTGCATTAATGGAAACGCCTATGACAAGCTGATGCACGACATCTGCAAATGCTTCTATTATCTTAGATGCGGTCATGGATTAGAGAAGGAATTTGCTGGTGATTACTACCACGAGCCTTGCCATCTCACAAAGGCCACAGTTTACGGAGAGGATACTGAGCCTGTTGATGTAAGCGGTGGTTGGCACGATGCCGGCGATTACGGTCGCTACTCTACTGCTGGTGCTGTTGCTGTGGCTCATCTTCTTTACGGTGTACGCTTTTTCCCTAATCTTTTAGATGTTAAGTTCGAGATTCCTGAAGAAAAATGTGATAAGGGCACTTTGCCTAACATACTTGCGGAGGTAAAGGTAGAGCTGGATTTCCTTATGAGAATGCAGCGTGAAAACGGCAGCGTATGGCACAAGGTTACCACATTCAACCATGCTCCATTTATTATGCCTGAGGATGACAAGGAAGAGCTGTTCTTATTTAGCGTGTCATCTCTTGCTACTGCTGATATTGCTGCAGTCTTCGCACTTGCTCATTCCATTTACAAGGATTATGACAAGGAATACGCTGATTTACTTTTAGAAAGAGCTCTAAAGGCTTACAGCTGGCTGGAGGCAAATCCTGCCCCTGTTCTCTTTAAAAATGCAGAAGGTTCTAACACTGGTGAGTATCCTGAAAACGAGGACAACTCTAACAGATTCTGGGCAGCCTCAGCTTTGTATGAGGTAACAGGTGATAAAAAATATTATGATGAAGCTTTAAAGCAAAAGCCACTTATCGAAGCTTATGATAAAGGCGATGCTTTCAAGGAATACACTGGAGATATCTTCACTTGTCTTGGTTGGGGAGATGTTGCAGGACTTGGATTACTTTCACTTCTTCTAAAAGCTGACGACAGCGAATTAGTAAGCTTTGCCCGAGAAAGAATCTTAAAGGAAGCTGATAGATTATGTAAAAATGCTACTACTAACGGCTTTGGCCTTTGTATGTTAAAGGAAAACTTCATTTGGGGAAGTAACATGGAATTGTTAAAGTATCTCATGGTACTTACTGTTGCAAACGAATTAAAGCCATCTACAGAATTCGTAAATACGATAACATCTGGTTTGGATTATCTCTTAGGCTGCAATTCCAATGACGTAAGCTACGTTACAGGAAATGGCGAAAAGGCCTACAAGAATCCTCATCTTCGTCCAACAGCTGTTGATAATATTGATGATCCTTGGCCAGGACTTGTATCCGGTGGCCCAAACACAGGGCTTCAGGATGAGCAGGCACAGAAGCTTCCAAAGGATACAGCTCCTATGAAATGCTATTTAGACCATGTAGACTGCTACTCATTAAATGAAATTACTATCTACTGGAATTCACCTTTAGTGTTCGTAATGGCAGGACTTTTAAAATAAGAATTTAGATAAGAAAACCCTCCCTGATGCCAGGGAGGGTAATTTAATGTCTATTATGCTTTTGCAACTGCCTCCAAAAGTGCTACGCACTCTTCCTCAGAAACAGCCTCAGAATCAATAATCAAATCAAAGTATTCGATAGAGCCCCATTTTGCACCTGAATGTGTGGTGAAGAATTTCTCACGCTTTTTATCAAACTTGCGCATAACCTCGTCCACTTTGCTACCTTCGATTTTCTCGACATTCTTAGCACGCTCTTTGCGGTATTCCTCACTGGCAGTGATGAATACCTTCAGGCACTTTTTGTCTTTAAGAAGCTCGCTGGCGCAACGACCCACGAAAATACATCCAGGCTCTGCAATAGCTTCCTGAATAATCTTAACCTCTGTATTATAAATCTTCTCCTCCATAGTGATGTTCTCACCTGGAGCATTAAAGAACGTTTTTACAGGATTCTTCTCGTCCATTGTAGAAACCACATCATAATCAAGTCCCAAACGTTTGCAGGTTTCAACTACAACGCCACGGTCGTATAAGCGATAATTAAGTCGCTTTGCAAGCTGCTCGGCAATCTTGTGTCCGCCGCTACCGTAGGTACGTTCAATGGCAATATAGTCATACATAATGAAGCCCCTCCTTGATTTGAATTAAATTTTCAATACATCAGTTACCGTTATCTCTCCATCTTTACCTAAAAATACTATATCATATCCATGGTATGCAAGTCTAAAATCTCTTGTTTTCCCACGGTCATAGCCTGCTCTTGGATCCTGTGAAAGAACCTCTATTGCTGATTCTCTTAATTCCTCTGGTAATTTCTCCAGTAAATCATTTGGAAAATCCACACTTACCTGCGCACCCTTAGAAAGCTCGTCAGTGAAGCCTCCCCTAGCATCTGGATGTGCATCCGCATAGGGAATATATGGCTTTATATCATATATAGGCGTGCCGTCTAACATATCCACACCACTTACCACCAGTACCTGACCGTACTCCACTGTTTCCTGAACCTCTAAAAGCCTGACCGATGAAAGCCCTATATTGTTTGGTCTGTAGGGTGCACGGGTGGCGAAAACTCCCATGTGCTTTTGCCCTCCCAGGCGTGGTGGACGAACCGTACCGCCCTCCAAAGCCTTGTTTTTCGAAAATCCCCACAGCAGCCACAGATAATCATAATCCGTTATGCCATCAATAAATGTAGGATTTCTGAACTCTGGAGTAAAGATTATGTGTCCTATTTCACTAGCCAGTCCACTTTGTCTAGGTATACCAAATTTTTGTGTAAATCCTGTGTTTATATGTGCTATCTCTTTTAAATTCATGAAATACTCCGCCAGTTACACATACAAGCCTTGGTATCACTCCGTCGCGAGATTGGCTCCTTGAGTAATACCAAGAGCTTGTCTGCTACTGGCTCACTTAAATAATTTAAAAAGGGTAGCACATCAACACATGTACTACCCAAAAATTCTGTCCTACTTACGTTTTTTACTTTCCTTCGTATGTAACTACTGATGCAACGTCATATTTTGCAAGCTTCTCACGTCCCTTAAGACCTGCAAGCTCCATAAGGAATACAACCTTTGCAACCTCGCCGCCAAGCTCCTCGATAAGCTCACAAGCTGCCTCGATAGTACCACCTGTAGCGATAAGATCATCAACAACTACTACCTTCTGACCTGGCTTAATAGCGTCCTTGTGCATCTCGATTGTAGCTGTGCCGTACTCTAACTCGTATGACTTTTCGATAGTCTCGCAAGGAAGCTTTCCTTTCTTGCGGATAAGCACGAATGGCTTTCCAAGTGCGTAAGCAAGTGGTGCACCAAAGATGAAACCACGGCTCTCTGCGCCTGCTATAACATCAAAATCTACTCCATCAAGAAGCTTCTTCATCTCGTCGATAGCGAGCTTGAAGCCTTCAGCATCCTGAAGAACTGAAGTGACATCTCTAAACATAATGCCTGGTTCTGGAAAATCTGGAATAGTTCTTACGTAATCTTCTACTTTCTTCATTTAAAAACTCCTTCTAGTGCAATTACCCTAATTTTTTCCTCTGGAATGATAAATACACAGTCGGATAAAGATATTATCCTTATCAATTATATAAGTTTTCCTACCATTATTCAATACCTCACAGCTGGTTACACGCTCAAAAGGGGCCCCGGAGGACCCCAATTTCTGGATAGTACCATTAAAGTACTTACTGCGTTTGGCCACGCTAATTACTGAAGTAGTGACATTACACCCTGAGTTGCCTGATTTGCCTGAGCGAGCATTGACTGGCCTGCCTGAGCAAGAATATTGTTCTTGCTGTATGTAACCATCTCTGCTGCCATATCTGTATCACGGATACGTGATTCAGAGGCCTCTGTGTTCTCTACTACATTATCAAGATTTGCGATAGAATGCTCGAGTCTGTTTTGAATAGCACCAAGACCAGATCTCTGTGCAGATACCTTTGCAAGGGCATCTGCAATGCAATCGATTGCATATGTTGCTGCCTTACCAGTTGCATCACCTACGTTAAGTCCCTGAAGACCAAGAGCTGTAGCTGTCATAGATTCGATTGTAACACCAATCTTGTTTGTCATATCAGCATCAGAACCAACATGAAGATTGAATGACAAGCTCTTCTGAACTACTGCAGTACCCTTTGTTAAAATAAACTCAACCTTAACAGGTGGGTTAGTATTAACATCAGTAGGTAACTTTCCATTTACAGCTGTTTTTGCTGCTGCAATTGTAGGATCTGTGGTGTCTTTATCGTATACCTGTGTACTTCCAATTTTAACTGTTGGAAGATCTACAATAGCATCACATCCTATAGAAGAAGCTGCTCTAAGCTCGTTAGACATAAGCTGATATGCCTTTGCTGCTGTAATCAGTGTAGCATCTTTTGCATCTACACCGTTTGCTGGATCTCCACCATTATCTGTACTGAAAAGCTTTGCAACCTTTCCATTGTACTCGATAGTTGAGCCCTGACTTGCAAACTTATTTAGCTCACCTGCAGCTACCTCTGAAGTATCAGCATTTGTAGCTGCTGCAATTGTAAATGACTTACCATCAATCTTTACAACTTCACCTGGTTTCAAAGCACCAGAAGATGTGCCAAGAACTGATAATGCTTTTGCCAACTGATCTTCAACACTAGTACCCTGAATACCAATTGTGTACTTAACGCCACCGATTGTAACTGTATCACCCATTGCAAGGGCATTTACAGTAAATGTGGCTGTTGTAGTATTCTGTGTAAGTGTGCCTGCAAGACCAGCATCATGAGCTGCGATTACCTGCGACTTGGTGCCGTAGTCCCCCTTGAGAAGATAGGTCTCGTTGAACTTTGTTGTCTCTGCTACACGATCAATTTCTGTTGTAAGCTGAAGAATTTCATCCTGAATAGATGAACGATCAGATTCAGAATTTGTACCGTTTGCTGCCTGAACTGCCAACTCATTCATTCTCTGAAGCATTGAGTGCACTTCAGTGAGGGCACCCTCGGCGGTCTGAACTGCTGAGATACCATCAGATGCATTTGTTGATGCCTGATCCAAACCCCTTATCTGCTTACGCATTTTTTCTGAAATTGAAAGACCAGCTGCATCATCTGCTGCACGGTTAATTTTAAAACCACTTGAAAGTTTCTCAGTAGACTTTCCCTGAGCATTTGTTGTTATTCCTAACATTCTTGAAGCATTAGCTGCCTGCATATTGTGTTGTACTACCATAATTTCTACCTCCTTGTAGATACTCTCACGATTCCCTTCGTGAAAGATGCATATTGCATAACATTAGTTAATTTACTATTTCGAATGACATCGTGCTACATACTTTAGGCTTACACGAGTATCTATATAACAAGGGAGTGACCAACCTCCGCATGCTACCAAGGTAAGAAATCACACTATTTAAGGAATCAATGTGGTATCCCAAATAGCGTTAGTAGTATAACTGCTTTATTCAATTGTAAAGCTACTATTTTGTGATGATTTTTTATCATCTACTTTTTTTATCGGAAGAGGCGAAAAAAACTTTAGCCTAAATGCACAAAAAAGGAGGCCTCCCTTAGGAAGCCCCCTAATTTACTAGTATTTAACTAGTCTGCGCGAAACAACTTAATTGGATAAATCGGCTTTTAAGCCACCCCAATACTAATTGGTTTATGATTATCCAAGGATTGATAATACACCCTGTGTTGACTGATTAGCCTGAGCAAGCATTGACTGTCCTGCCTGTGCAAGAATGTTGTTCTTGCTGTAGTTAACCATTTCATCAGCCATATCTGTATCACGGATACGAGACTCAGCAGCGTTAGTATTCTCAACTACGTTGTCTACGTTAGCGATTGTGTGCTCTAATCTGTTCTGGATAGCACCGAGTGCAGATCTCTGAGCTGAAACCTTTTCTACAGCGTCTGCGATAGCATCGATAGCGTATGTAGCTGCCTTACCTGTAGCATCAGAAACGTTAAGTCCCTTGATACCAAGTGAATTAGAGTTCATATTCTCGATTGTTACGCCGATCTTATTTGTCATATCAGCATCAGCACCAACCTGAAGATTGAATAACAATTCATTCTGAGTAGTTGTTGTAACCTTATCGAATGAGAATGTAATCTTATGTCTGTTAGCGCCATCACCACCGAGTTCTGAAGAAAGCTTGTTGTTTGCATTTGTTGCAGAATAGGTAGCTTTATTCAACTTCTCTGTAACTGTTCCAACCTGGCTGTCAGCACCGATTGAAGAAGCAGCCTTAAGCTCTGTCATAATCATGCTATATGCCTTATCAGCTGTGATAAGTGTAGCATTCTTAGGATCTACGCCACCTGATGGTCCAGCTGTATCAGAGAACAATGTAGCTGACTTACCATTGAACTGGAGAGTAGAACCTGCACTAGCGAATTTTGCAATACCACCAGTTGTAATCTTAGCCTGCTGAATATCCTCTGTAGTATCGATTGTGTATGACTTTCCATCGATTGTGATTACATCACCTGTACCAATTGAACCAGCTCCAATTACTGTCTTAGCCTTTTCAAGCTGATCAGCTGCACTAGTACTACTTCCTACACCGATTGTGTACTTTGTTCCACCAATTGTTACAGAATCACCCATTGCTAAAGCATTCATTGTAAATGTAGCCTTAGAAGAGTTCTGTGTAAGTGTTCCGTTAAGACCAGCATCATGTGCCTTAAGGTAGATGCTCTTTGTTCCGTTATCGCCCTTAAGTAAGTATGTCTCGTTGAACTTTGTTGTCTCAGCAACACGGTCAATTTCTGTTGTAAGCTGATTAATTTCGTCCTGGATAGAAGAACGATCTGACTCACTGTTTGTTCCGTTTGCTGCCTGTACTGCAAGCTCGTTCATTCTCTGAAGCATTGAGTGAACTTCTGTTAAAGCACCTTCAGCTGTCTGCACTGCAGATACACCATCCTGTGCGTTTGTAGAAG
>JAEEGF011221912.1_pt1 | contig 28691 bp, 21 predicted proteins | sample 9134171 | NCBI WGS metagenome assembly JAEEGF01 (sample SAMN16246542, study PRJNA631951) | gut metagenome | biome: gut microbiome; feature: rumen; material: AP-attached | host: Bos | place: Iran: Karaj | collected 2018-10 | reverse complement strand
CCATATCAATAATTGGTTTTGCAGAAAGGTCCGGTACAGAAGTGCTTTCAGTATGTTCAAATAACAGAGCGAGCAGCCTATCTTCCTGTGATATTCCAGTCGCCGCCTCTTTTGTCACAAATTCTGACACAGTATATGACACAGTTCCAAGTGCTGCTACTTCTGGTCATAGGGCTGAACATCATATTATAACTTCCATCCGCTGTATCTGTCTCGCTGGTACTCGCGGGTGAACTTTGCAAAAGATACTTCTTAAGAAGATCTTTTATTCCATCAGCAGAAGCCGCTTCCTTTGAATAAAATATCCTCAAAATATCCTAAAAATATGTGAGAAAAATATGCAAAAATAATGAATATTTATTCAAAATATTGTATAATCTCCTGGAATTGATTTAATTAAAAGGAGACAATAATGGATATGTCATTAAACACAAAATGCGTTCAGGCAGGTTATACTCCTGGTAATGGAGAACCTCGCCAGATTCCTATCATTCAGTCAACAACTTTTAAATATGATACCAGTGAAGAAATGGGTGCCCTTTTTGATTTGCAGAAAAGCGGTTATTTTTACACCCGTCTGCAGAATCCTACAAATGATATGGTTGCTGCAAAAATCGCTGCACTGGAAGGTGGAAAGGCTGCAATGCTTACTTCATCTGGTCAGGCTGCAAACTTTTTTGCCCTCTTTAACGTGTGTGAAGCCGGCAGTCACATTGTTGCTTCTTCATCAATCTACGGTGGTACTTTCAACCTGATTTCTACAACTTTCAGAAAGATGGGGGTTGATGTTACTTTTGTAAGTCCTGATGCAAGTGAGGAAGAACTGAATAAGGCTTTTCAGAGAAATACCCGTGCAATGTTTGGAGAAACAATCGCAAATCCTGCTCTTACTGTTCTGGATATTGAGAAGTTTGCTAAGGTTGCTCATGCTCACAATGTTCCTCTGATTGTGGATAATACTTTCCCGACTCCTGTAAACTGCCGCCCTATTGAGTGGGGTGCTGATATTGTTACTCATTCCACAACAAAATATATGGATGGTCACGGTTCCTGTGTTGGCGGTGCAATTGTTGATGCCGGGAATTTTGACTGGATGGCTCATGCTGATATGTTCCCTGGCCTGGCAACTCCTGATGAAAGTTATCACGGAATTGTTTACGCAGAACAGTTCGGAAAAGAAGGTGCCTTCATTACAAAAGCTACCACTCAGCTTATGAGGGATTTTGGCTGTATTCAGGCTCCAATGCATGCATTTATTTTGAATCTGGGACTTGAATCCCTGCACGTAAGAATGCCTCGCCATGTAGAAAACGGTCAGGCTGTTGCAGAATTCCTTGAAGCAAGTGACAAAGTTGTGAGCGTAAACTATCCAACCTTAAAATCTAACAAGTACTATGAACTTGCAAAGAAGTATCTTCCAAACGGTGGATGCGGTGTTGTTTCCTTTGAACTTAAGGGTGGACGCCAGGCTGCAGAAAAGTTCATGAAGGCTCTGAAGCTTTGTGCAATTGAAACTCATGTTGCAGATGCCCGTTCATGCTGCCTGAATCCTGCAACTTCAACTCACCGTCAGCTCACTGATGAACAGCTTGCAGCAGCTGGAATTCCTGCAGGTCTTATAAGAATTTCCTGCGGTCTGGAAGACAAAAATGATTTGATTGCAGATCTTAAACAGGCCCTGGAATCAATCTGATTCTGATGATTTTCATGTTTTAAAGCGGAGACCCTGGAAGTTAAATCCGGGGTCTTTATTTTTAAGAAATGTCTTCTTTTATCTTCTTATAATATGAAGAAATCTTATCCTCTTGACCTTTTCTCCCATGAGTGGTAACTTATCCGCATACATCAATGGCGATGTGAAAATCTTTTTCGAAACTGAGAAAGCCTTTCACATCGCCTTTTTGTTTTTACAAAAGTAATGGAGGAAAAAATGACAGCAAATGTACCTGAGATTTTTGGAAACATGGTGTTTAACCAGAGCGTAATGCAGGAACGCCTTCCAAAAGAGACATTTAAAGCTCTCAAGAAGACCCTTGATTCTGGAGCTCCACTGGAACTGGATGTAGCTAACGTAGTAGCTCATGCTATGAAAGACTGGGCAATTGAAAAGGGAGCTACCCACTTTGCCCACTGGTTTCAGCCTTTAACAGGTATTACTGCTGAAAAGCACGATTCATTCATTACTCCTCAGGATGATGGTTCTATTATCATGTCTTTCAGTGGAAAGGAATTAGTCAAAGGTGAACCTGATGCTTCTTCTTTCCCTTCCGGCGGACACCGTGCAACTTTTGAAGCCCGTGGCTATACTGTATGGGATCCTACATCCTATCCTTTTGTTAAGGAACACACTCTTTGTATTCCAACTGCTTTCTGTTCTTACACAGGTGAAGCGCTGGATAAAAAGACACCTCTTCTTCGTTCAATGGAAGCCCTTGACAAGCAGGCAAAAAGAATCCTGAAGCTTTTTGGAAAAAATGTTGCTCACGTTGCCACAACTGTTGGTGCGGAACAGGAATATTTCATTGTGGATCATGAACTCTGGTCTAAAAGAAAAGACCTTCGTCTTACAGGAAGAACATTGTTTGGTGCAAAGCCTGCCAAGGGTCAGGAAATGGATGACCAGTATTTTGCAGCCCTTAATCCAAGAATTGTAAAGTATATGGAAGATTTGAATGATACCCTCTGGCGCTACGGAATCTATTCAAAAACAGAACACAATGAAGTTGCTCCTGCCCAGCACGAAATGGCTCCAGTTTTTTCAACTACAAACCTGGCAGTTGACCAGAATCAGCTTACAATGGAAGTAATGAAAAAAGTTGCCAAACGTCATGGTCTGGAATGCCTTCTCCATGAAAAGCCTTTTGCGGGATTAAATGGTTCGGGTAAACATAACAACTGGTCTATGGGAACTAATGAAGGTGAAAATCTCCTGGAACCGGGAAATACTCCTGAATCAAACGCTCAGTTCCTTCTTTTCCTTACAGCAATCCTTAAGGCTGTTGATGAAAACCAGGATCTGCTCCGTATTTCAGTTGCTTCTGCCGGAAACGACCATCGTCTTGGAGCCAATGAAGCTCCTCCTGCAATTATTTCTGTTTATCTTGGTGATGAACTTTATAACGTTCTTTCTTCAATTGTAGATGGAAAGCCTTATGCCGGCGGTTCAAAATCAAAGATGACAATTGGTGTAGACGTTCTTCCTTCAATTCCAAAGGATTCAACTGACCGTAACAGAACTTCTCCATTTGCCTTTACCGGTAATAAATTTGAATTCCGCTCTGTTGGTTCAAGTCTGTCTCTGGGAGGTCCAAATACAACTCTTAATGCAATTGTTGCCTATACACTTAAACAGTTTGCTGATGAACTGGAATCTGCAAAGAATCTTGAAACTGCCCTGAATACTCTGATTGAAAGGGAAGTAAAAGCTCACTGGAGAATTGTATTTAACGGTAATGGTTATGATGATTCATGGAAGGTTGAAGCTGCAAAGCGCGGCCTGATGGAATTAAAGACTCTGCCTGATGCTGTTGCCCACTATATGGATGCAAAAAACGTAAAGCTTTACACGGAAATGGGGGTTTACTCCAAGGAAGAAATGGAAAGCCATTACGAAATCAAGCTTGAAAAATATGCCCAGCTTTTGAATATTGAAGTAGAAACCATGCTTGAAATGATAAGTAAGGATATTCTTCCTGCTGCCTACAAGTATACCGGTTCCCTTGCAAAGACTGTTGCAGACCTTAAGGCTGTCCTTCCTTCTGCAAAGGCAAATGCTGAACTTGAAACACTTTCAAAGCTTGACGGATTAATCAGTGAACTTGCCAAAAAAACTTCTGAGTTGTCTTCAAAGCATCTGGCTGCAAAGGATTCAGGGGATGTTATGTCAGTTGCCCGTGCCTATGTAGATACAGTTATACCTGCAATGGTAGAAACTCGTGCAGTTGCTGACCAGATTGAACCTATTCTTGGTGAAGAATTTAAGCCTTATCCATCTTACGAAGATCTTTTGTTCAGAGTCTGAGAATTTAGAGCTGATAAATCTGAGTTAAGCTGAATTTGTATAAAGGCTGTCTGGAAGATTTTTTTCAGACAGCTTTTTTGATAGCAGCCACTATCAATTTTCTAAAAAGTATTGACCTATTTTATAATTGTAAATAAACTTGTACAGTTTATAGGTGGGGAGTTTTTTTCTTCTATATATTATATAGGCTTCTAAAGGAGTTATTTAATATATATTTAATTAAATGGAGGATTTTTTCTATGAAGAAAATCTTGGCAACAGTTCTTGCTCTTGTAACACTTGCTGCATTTACATCATGCGGTGGAGAAAAGAAGAGCAGCTCAGAATTGATTCTGAACAACGGTTCAGAACCACAGTCTCTGGATCCAAGCAAAATTCAGGGCGTACCAGAACATCGTATTTACATGGCACTTTTTGAAGGTCTTGTTTCTTACGATCCAAAAACAAACTTCGCTATTCCTGGCGTTGCTGAAAGCTGGGAAAGAAGTGGTGAAGAAGGTGAAATCGTAACATTCCACCTCCGCCAGACAACATGGTCTGATGGTACACCAATTACAGCTCAGACATTCGTTGATTCATGGTTATATTACATGGATCCAAATACAGCTGCAGAATATGCATATATGCCAGCAGGTATCATTAAGGGTGCTGCTGCTTACAATGCAGGTGAAGCAGATGCTTCTTCAGTTGCAATCCGCGCTGTAGATGATTATACATTTGAAGTAACACTGGTAGGTTCAGTTCCTTACGCAGTTGATATGATGGCTCACTATTCATTCGCTCCTCTTCCACTTCACGTAATCAAGGAAAAGGGTGATGACTGGACAAAGCCTGGTAACTTTGTAGGAAACGGTCCATTCGTTCTTTCTGAATGGAAGCCACAGGAAAAGATTGTTGTTGTACCAAATGAAAAGTACTGGAACAAGGAAAATGTATTCCTTTCAAAGATTACATTCATGCCAATTGAAAACCAGACAACACAGTACAATGCATTTAAGAATGGTGAAATTGACTGGGCAACAGAAGCTCCTCTTGAAATGCTTGATGAAATCAAACTTTCAAAGAACTATCACGTAGCTCCACAGTTATCATCATACTACTATGAATTCAATATCAATGATGAAGTTCTCAGTGATGTAAGAGTTCGTAAGGCTCTTGCTATGTCTATTGATAAGCAGCAGCTTGTTGACAAGATCCTCAAGGGCGGACAGATTGCAGCAGATGCATTCGTTCCTCCAATGGGTGACTATGTTCCAGCAAAGGGCAACGCTTATGATGTAGAAGCAGCTAAGGCTCTTCTTGCAGAAGCCGGATATCCAAACGGCGAAGGTTTCCCAACAATGACAGTTATCTACAATACAAATGATAACCACAAGAAGATTGCTGAATACGTTCAGCAGCAGTGGAAGGAAAACCTTGGTATTGATGTAGTTCTCGAAAACCTTGAATGGGCAACATTCCTTGATGAAAGACAGAACAACCACTTCCAGATTGCACGTGCAGGCTGGGTAGGTGACTATGCTGATCCTTCAAACTTCCTTGAACTTTGTCTCAAGGATGGTGGTAATAACGATGGACGCTATAACAATCCTAAGTTTGATGAACTCCTCAGACAGGCTTCTACAATGCAGGCTGGCAAGGAAAGAGATGATGTTCTCAGCCAGGCTGAAGAAATCCTCATTACACAGGATCAGGCATTTATTCCATTCTACTACTACGTTTCACAGAACCTTATCGATTTGGATAAGTGGGATGGCTGGTATACAAATATCCTCGACATCCACCCATACGTTGGTTTGAAAGCTAGAGAATAGAATTAAACTATAAATACGCATAAGGAGACGGTCTGTACGATTGTCTCCTTTTGTCGCGTCTAAGCAAGAATTCTATTTTTTTTCGAGGTTACCTATTATGGGAAAATTTATCGTTAAGCGTTTATTAAGCTTAATCCCAACAATGTTTCTTATTGTTACTTTCAGCTTCTTTGTTATCCGTCTGGCTCCTGGTGGACCATTTTCCAGTGAACGCAAGATGACTCCGGAAGTAGAAAGAAACATAATGCACAAATATCACTTAGATGAACCAATGATTAAACAGTATCTCCGCTACATGGGAGAACTTATTACTAAAGGTGATCTTGGTCCTTCTTACAAAAACAAAGACTATACAGTTAATCAGCTTATCGGACAGAGTATGCCTAACTCAATGATTCTTGGTGTTACGGCTTTGTTGATCGCTCTTGTCTTTGGAACTTTAGCAGGATTAATCGCTGCCCTTAAACAGAACAGCTGGGCCGATTATACCTTAATGTCTCTGGCAAGTCTGGGAATTTCTATCCCTCTCTTTGTTGTAGCACCAATAGCTGTTCTCATATTTGCAATGAAATTACACTGGCTTCCGTCATCTGGCTGGATTACCAGTCGCGCAGGTCTTACCACTTTGATTATGCCTGCAATGACTTTGGCCTTACCATATTTTTCTTCAATTACGCGTCTTACCAGAGCTTCCGTTCTTGAAGTTCTCCGCTCTGATTATGTACGCACTGCTTATGCGAAGGGACTTAAAAAATCAACTGTTCTTTTCCGCCATGTTTTAAGAGGTTCACTTCTTCCTGTTGTTACTTACCTGGGACCAGCTTTTGCGGGAATCGTAACTGGTTCTGTTGTAATTGAACAGGTATTCCTTGTTCCTGGTATTGGAAACTACTTTGTTAAGTCTGCATTGAACCGTGACTACACACTTATTTTGGGAACAGTTATTGTTTATTCACTTATTCTTGTAATTATGAATTTTATTGTTGATTTGCTTTACAGTTTGCTGGATCCACGCATTTCATATCAATGATAAGGTTTGAGGAAACGTATTTATGTTTAAGAAAAAAAATCAGGGTGTGAATGAATTCAACCAGGAGATGAAAAGTGTTTCTCTCTGGGCTGATGCATGGAAACGCCTTAAGAAAAATAAACTGGCATTCATAAGTCTCTGGATTGTTCTGATTTATGTTGTCATTGGAATTGCAGCTCCAATTCTTCCCCTATATCCATATGAGGAACAGGTTGTAGCTCATGCAAATCTTCCGCCTTCATTTAAGCCTGCTGGTGAAATTCTTTTGCAGCAGAAAACTAAATATTTTAACAAAGTAATGAAGGCTGAAGGTCGTGCTGCTTTTAATCAGACAGAAGAAGCCGAACTTGAAGATATTAAGGCAAACCTTAAATCTGAAACATCTCAAAGACATTACATTCTTGGAACTGATGCTCTTGGTAGAGATATGTTAAGCCGTACTATTTATGGTGGCCGTATTTCTATGTCCATTGGTTTAATCGGTACAATCACAGCTCTTCTTATTGGTATTATTGTAGGTGCAATTGCAGGTTACAGGGGCGGTACAACTGATCTTATTCTCATGCGCTTTGTAGATATTATGTATGGTCTTCCATATATGCTCATGGTAATTATTATGATGGCTGTTCTTGGCCGTAACATTGCAATTCTTTTCGTAGCAATTGCTCTTGTTTCCTGGCTTACGATTGCCCGTGTTGTCCGCGGACAGATCATGAGCTTAAAGAGTTCTGAATATGTTCAGGCAGCAAGGTCTATGGGAGCTGGTGCAGGCCGTATTATCTTTAAGCATCTTCTTCCAAATACTCTGGGAATCATCATTGCCTATGCAACTCTTTCACTTCCAGAATTTATTATGAGTGAAAGCTTCCTTTCCTTCCTTGGTCTGGGAGTTTCTGCACCTTTGGCTTCCTGGGGTTCTTTGATTTCTGATGGTGTAAAAGGAATGGAATTGTATCCATGGGAACTGCTTGTTCCTGCTCTTACAATGACACTTTTCCTCTTTGCAATGAATTTCTTGGGTGACGGTGTTCGTGATGCATTGGACCCTAAATCTAAAAACAGAGTTTAGGTGGAGGATTCAAAAATGACAGACGAAGTAATTCTTCAGGTTAGAAACCTAAAAACATATTTTCATACTGATGCCGGTGTTGTAAAAGCTGTAGACGGTATTAATTTTGATCTTCACAAGGGTGAAACTCTTGGTATTGTAGGTGAATCTGGTTCTGGAAAATCAGTAACAAATCTTTCAATTATCAATTTGATTGCCCATCCTGGTAGAATTGAATCAGGTGAAGTTCTTTTTCATGGACAGGATCTTTTGAAGATGTCTGAAAAAGAAATTCGTAAAATTAGAGGTGACAAGATTTCAATGATCTTCCAGGATCCAATGACAAGCTTGAACCCTTATTTGAAGATTTCTACACAGATGATTGAAACCATCACAATGCACCAGGGACTTGATAAAAAAGCCGCAAGAGCTAAGGCAATTGAAATGCTGGAACTTGTTGGTATTCCTGGAGCTGCAGACAGAATTGATAACTATCCTCATCAGTTCTCTGGTGGTATGCGTCAGAGAGTAATGATTGCAATGGGCCTTTCCTGCAATCCTGAAATTCTTATTGCAGATGAACCAACTTCTGCTCTTGATGTAACAATTCAGGCTCAGATTCTGGAACTTATGCAGGACCTTTCTAAAAAACTTGGTACTGCTGTAATTATTATTACTCACTCTCTTGGTGTTGTTGCCGGAATGTGCGACACAATTAATGTAATGTATGCCGGTAGAGTAGTAGAACATGCAAATACAATGGATCTTTTTAAGGACACTAAGCATCCTTATACACAGGGCTTAATTCGTTCAGTTCCACGTCTGGACATGGAGATGCAGGATAAGCTTTATTCTATTCCTGGTGTTCCGCCTAACGTTGTAGATCTGCCTCCATGTTGTCCATTCTATCCTCGTTGCGAAAAGGCTATGGACATTTGTAAACAGAAATATCCACCTGTAAGTGATTTTGGTAATTCACATGTATGTTCATGCTGGCTGTATGGTAAAGATAAGGAGGCTGCTAAATGAGTGACGAAGTAAAAAATGACGACGTGATTCTTGATGTACGCAACCTCAAGATGTATTTTCCTAAAGAAAACAATAAACTTTTCAGCACTAAGAAAAAGTATATCTATGCAGTTGATGATGTTTCTTTTGAGATTAAGCGTGGTGAAACTCTTGGCCTTGTAGGTGAATCTGGTTGTGGTAAATCTACTGTAGTAAGAGCAGTTGATCAGTTGTACAAACCTACAGCAGGTCAAGTTATTCTTGAAGGTCACGACATTACAAAGCTTAACGCAAAAAAAATGTTGCCTGTAAGACAGACAATGCAGATGGTATTCCAGGATCCATATTCGTCACTGGACCCTCGCATGACAACTGCACAAATTATTTCTGAACCGCTTAAGATTTATCGCGAGAAGGGACTGCTTAAAATTTCTGATGCAGAAATCGATCAGAGAGTTGACCATCTGATGGAACTTGTTGGTCTTTCAAAATTCTTTAAGCATCGTTTCCCACATGAATTCTCAGGTGGACAGAGACAGAGAATTGGTATTGCCCGTGCACTTGCACTTAAGCCAAAATTAATTCTTGCAGATGAACCTGTTTCTGCTCTTGATGTTTCAATTCAGGCACAGATTCTGAACCTTTTTAAGGATATTCAGAAGCAGATGGGACTTTCTTATCTCTTTATTGCACACGATCTGGCTGTAATTAAATATATTTCTGACAGAATTGCAGTAATGTATCTTGGTAAGATTGTAGAAATTGCTGATAAAGATTCTCTTTACAGTAAGCCTCTCCATCCATACACTCAGGCACTTCTTTCTGCCGCTCCAATTCCTGATCCTGAAATTGAAGCAAAGAGACAGCGTATTATTTTAACTGGTGATGTTCCTTCTCCAGATAAACAGCGCCCTGGTTGTGCTTTCTATGACCGCTGTCCTTGTCATATGGATAAGTGTAAGAATTCTCTTCCAAAACTTACTCCAATTGACGGTAAGAATAGTGAACACAGAGTTGCCTGTTTTAAGGTTCTGGAAGAAATGGGAATTAAAACAGAATAAACTTCTTTAAATAATTTACAAAAGTAACCCGAAAATAAATAAATCCCTGGTAACTGAAAAATGGTCTTTTGGTTACCAGGGTATTTTTTTTGATTAATTCAATGAATTGCAAAAATTGAATTCTGGGCGAATTAATACTTTTTGTTAAGAATTGCTTTTGTAATTAAAAATGTTACTGAATAAAATAAAATCATACCTCCAAAAATCCAGAGATATTCAAGTTTGTTAAACAGAATTCCTGCAATTGCTCCAAGACAGGAAATAATCATAGTTATAAAAGATGTGATTTCACTGGCTTTTGAATTTATCGTTATAGTTCTTTCGTCTTTAGCTTTAATTTCAACTAATTTTTTATAATCTTTGTTTGTTAATACAGCGATTGAATGGACCAGATTTATGGAAGTAACTAAAAGTCCTCCTGATAAAAGGCCTATATATTCAGCCTGTGTCTTATGGGTGGCAAATAAAAGTACTCCACAGATAATAATCAGAATGAACATTATCAGTGTTTTAATAAAAGATTTTTTTTGGTCAATCATTTTGTCCTCCTGTTAGATTTATAAATCCTCAAATTTAAATGCCTGTTCTTCCTGCGTTATTCCTCTTACAAGTCTTGATTCTTCAATTCTGTTTGTCAAAATTGATTCGCCCTGTATGTAAAGCATGCTTTACATTATAAACTATATGTCTGTTTATTGAGTATATCAAGTAAACTTTACATTGTTATTCAAAAAAAAATCCCCTGCTGAAAATGAAGCGCACTTCAAAAGCAGGGGAAAGTATTTGAATATTAAAAATTCAATTATTTAATTTCGTAAATCCAGCCTTCAGGAGCCTTTTCTGTTCCCATCTGAATGCCTGTTAAGGTTTCTCTTAATTTCTTGAGAACTGGACCGCATTCTTCCATTCCGCTTGGAAGCATGATTGAAGTTCCGTGGTCATCAATCTGTCCGATTGGAGAAATAACAGCTGCTGTTCCACAGAGACCGCATTCTACAAAATCCTTGAGTTCATTTTTGTTTACAGGGCGTTCTTCAACATCAATGTGGAGATAATCTCTTGCAACTGTAATCAAACTTCTTCTTGTGATTGATGGAAGAATTGAATTTGATTTTGGTGTTACAAGTTTTCCTTCTTTTGTTACAAAGAGGATATTTGCACCGCCTGTTTCTTCAATATATGTATGTGTTGCAGGATCTGTGTACATATTTTCACTGTATCCACAGTTGTGGGCATCAACAATATTGTGAAGTGACATTGCGTAGTTCAGACCTGCCTTAATGTCTCCGGTTCCATGTGGAGCGGCGCGGTCCAGATCAGAAATGCGAACTTTAATAGGTTTTACTCCGCCCTTAAAATAAGGTCCAACTGGAGTAACAAGAATTCTAAACTGATATTCATCTGCTGGTTTTACACCGATTACTGCGTTTGAACCAAACATATATGGGCGAACGTAAAGAGTTGCACCGCTGCCATAAGGAGGTACATAATCCAGGTTTGCTTTGATTGTATCAATTACAGCCTGAATCCATCTTTCCTTTGGGAATACTGGCATTTCCAGACGGCGGCATGAATCTGCCATACGGTCTGCGTTAAGGTCTGGTCTGAATGTGACAATTTTTCCGTCAGCAGTTGTGTAAGCTTTAAGACCTTCGAAACATGTCTGAGCATACTGAAGTACGCCTGCACATTCACTGATTGTTACAGTGTGGTCTTTTGTAAGTTTGCCGTTGTCCCATTTTCCGTCTTTGAAGTTAGCAACAAAAGACTTTGAAGTCTCCATGTAACCGAAAGGCAGATTTGACCAATCAATTTTCTTTTTTCCCATAATAAGCTCCTTTGAATTGCGGGCAAAAAGTCCGTTTATATAAATTAATTTTATTGCTTTGATTTGTTTTCTTCAATAGAATTATTTTCTTCTGTTGAAGGCTTTTCAACTTCATCCTTGAAGAGGATTTTTTTCATAATTTTTCCAACTGCTGTAATCATTGGTCCAAGAGTTAAGCTCAAGGCTATTGAACCAATCAATGGTGAAAGAATCTGATTTCTGGACAAGTCACTTCCAATGCAGGCCAGAAGTCCGATTGTAACTCCTGTTAAATCATATATGATTCTGGTTACTGCAAAGGGAATTTTCTTCAGTTTATGGCTGATTATAAATGAAAGTCCATCATAAGGAGAAAGCCCCATATCGGTGTTCATATAAACTGCGGCTGCAATAACAAATCCACCCAGAGCCAGTATGAATACGAGAATCTTTGCCCAGAGAAGATCTGTACTTGTGTAGATTTCCATTGGAAAATAAGGGTGCCATACATGGTTTCTGAAAAAATCTGATATGTAACCGATTAAAACCATATTTGCAAGGGTTCCCAGCCCAATCAGATGCCTGTCTAAAACTATTACTAAAATGAGCATTATAAGATTAAGTATGAGCTGAAAATTTCCAAATGACCAGAAAGGTCCAAAAGCGTTTCTTAATCTATATGAGATATTTGTATTCTGATAGGAAAATGGATCTGTGCCCCAGGAAACATCCAGAAGAAAAGAGAGAAAAAATCCCATGAAAAAAATACCTGCCATCATGATGAAGAATTTTTTCCAGAAGTGGGGAACTATAAACTGCTTAAAATTGATTTTCATAAAAATCCTCTAGTCTGCAATTATAAATAGATGTAGTTTTTTTGCAACTATTCTATAGAAGAAAAATTGATGATTTTTTAACAAGGGATTATTGATAATTATTGAATACGAATAAAGCAGATATATAAAAATTTTATTTGCAATATTAAATATTCCATTTATAATTTTCTAGTTATGAATATCTTAAAACAGTATAAATTAAACGACGGTTTTCTGCTTCGCTATCAAAATCTGGTGTGTAATGAAGTCATTCCTTATCAGAAAAAAATTCTTGATGATAAAGTTGAAGGTGTTGAAAAAAGTCATGCCATGGAAAATTACAGACAGGCTGCTCAACTTCTTGAAAAAGGAAAATGTGACGGTGAGTTTTATGGAATGGTTTTTCAGGATAGTGATGTTGCCAAGTGGCTGGAAGCTGCTTCCTATTCTCTTAGTATAAAATATGATCCTGAACTGAAAAAAGAAATTGATTCTGTAATCGAACTTGTTGGCCGTGCTCAGATGAGTGATGGTTATCTGAATACATATTTTACTGTTAAGGAACCTGGACGACAGTGGACGGATTTGCAGGAAGCTCATGAACTTTACTGTGCAGGTCATATGATTGAAGCCGGGGTTGCATATTATGAATCCTGCGGAAAAGATTCTCTGCTTAAAATTGTAATGAAACTTGCGGACTGCATTTATAATCATTTTATTACAGAAAAGGCTCCGGGCTATCCTGGACATCCTGAAATTGAAGAAGCCCTTATGCGTCTTTACGGTGCTACTGGTGAAAAACGTTATATGGAACTTGCCCTGCATTTCATAAATGTACGTGGTGAAGATTCAGATTTCTTTATGAAAGAAAGTCAAAGCCGTGGCTGGTCCGTTTGGGGCAGCTGGAACGGAGATAAGGAATACACTCTCTGCCATAAGCCTGTTCGTGAGCAGATGGACGCGGTTGGGCATGCGGTAAGGGCAGTTTATCTTTATACAGGGATGGCTGATGCCGCTTATGCTTCAAAAGATAAATCTCTGGAAGAAGCCTGTTTAAATCTCTGGAAAAGCATTGTTAACAAAAGAATGTATATTACAGGTTCAATTGGTTCTGCATATGAAGGAGAAGCTTTTACAAAAGATTATCATCTTCCAAATGATTCAACATATGGTGAAACTTGTGCCAGTGTTGGTTTAATTTTTTTCGCAAATCAAATGTTAAGGCTGCAGAAAAAGTCTGAGTTCGGAGATGTGATGGAAAGAGTTTTGTATAACGGACTTCTTTCAGGAATGGAACTGGATGGAAAAAAATTTTATTATACAAATCCTCTTGAATGCATTCCTGGCATTACAGGTAAAGCGGTAAATCTTCGTCATGTTCTTGAGCAGAGACCTGCCTGGTTTCCATGTGCCTGTTGTCCTCCAAATGTTGCCCGCCTGCTTACGTCAATTGGAAAATATATTTATTCTGTAGAAGATGAAAATGGATGCGGTAAAGTCTGGGTAAATCTTTTTGCTGACGGGGAACTGAATCTTTCTCAGTACAAAAGAAAAATAATCTGCAAAACAAAATATCCTTACGGAGGAAGTGTAAACTTTACTGTTACAAGTGAAGAGGGGGAAAAATATTTATCTGATAAATTTACTCTTGCAGTAAGAATTCCTTCCTGGAGTAAAAAAACAAGAATTTATCGTAACGGAAAAATTCTTTCAGACCACTATTTGAATATTAAAGACGGCTATGCATATTTTACAGATTTCTTTCTTGCAAAAGAAAACATCCGCCTGGAATTTGATATGAGTATAAAAAAGATTTACGCCAATCCAAAAGTTTATTCTGATAATGGTAAAGTGGCTTTTACAAGAGGACCTTTGGTTTACTGTGCAGAAGGATTTGATAATGATGGTGATTTACTGTCTGTCCGCATAAGAAAAAATCCTCATGCAAAAGTTCTCGGTTACAATCCAGATGAATTATCTGGTGTGCAGAAAATCAGTGTCTGGGCAAAGAGAATTAAGAGCGATGATAATAACGAGTGTCTTTACAGTGATAAAAAAGCTGCATATGAAAAAATAAATCTTATCCTGATTCCTTATTATGCCTGGAACAACAGAGGCGTAAATCAGATGCGTGTCTGGCTGCCCCAGGAGTAATTTTAGAAATCAATTTTTAATCCGATTCGAGGATAACGGTTTTTTGTTTCTTCCTCCCAGGCTTTTTGTGCTTGGGAGGCCTGATATTCTACAGGAATAAGACAGTCAAGATTAAGTCTGTTTAAAATATGTTTTGTTTCCTGGAGGATTTTTTTCGTATACAAAAAGGATGATGTTATTGTAATATTTTGTGAGAACATCTTTACTGAGTTTACGGAAAACTCTTTTATTTTATCAAAGTAAACGGTCATTAAAATAACGGCTCCTTTTGCAGCGCAGTTAATTGCAGACTGAACGTAAGATGTGTCAGCAGTAGAAGTTACGGCTACATTTTCAAAACCTATAAAGTCTGTAATTTTCATAAGTTCTGTTTCAAAATTTTCTGCAGCGGGATCCAGTACGTATTTTGCCCCGAGTTTTTTTGCAAGGTCACGGTTTACTTTTTTAGGTTCAACAACTGTAATATTTCGCATGCCGGAGAATCTTGCAAGTTGTATCATTACAAGTGCATTAAAATCTCCTCCAAAAATGCAGAGGTTTGAATCGTCCCAGATGTGCATTTTATTCAGTGCCTGGCTGACAGTAGCAACCGGTTCAAGCAGACAGAGGCTTTTGTAATCAATATCTTCTTCCATAGGAACACACTGCTTGCTTTTCCAGACAACATACTGGCATATAGTTCCGTTCATTGGTTTAATATTCAGACAGTTGTTTTCTTCCCCCTTAAGGCAATTAACACATTTTCCGCAGAAGAGGGCTGGGGTTCCTGAAACTTTTTGACCTACATAAAATCCCTCTTCCTTTGCCTTGCTGCCTAAATCAACAATTTCCCCTGACATTTCATAACCTGCAATTCCCTGAGTAGAATAAAGATTCCATTTGTGGAAATTAAAAAGATCCTGAATGCCGATTGTAGAATAGTGAACTTTAATTTTAATATCATCAGGAAAATAAATCTGAGGTTCATTTACTTCCTTAAAATCAAGAATGCCGTTGTCGTATTGCCAGAGTGCTTTCATATTTTATTCCTTAGTTATCTCTGTAAGATTGTTTTGAAAAATGATTTCTGTAATCTAATGCTGTAAGCCCGGTTTCGTGGTGAAAGAATTTTGAAAAATATCCAATGTCGCTGAAGCCGGTTGCATCAGCTATCTGGGCGACTTTTAATTTTGTATGAGCCAGATAGAATTTTGCATGTTCCAGCCGCAAATACTGCAGGGTATCAAGAATTGTTAAATCAAAATTTTCTTTGTAAATGCGGTTAAGGTAAATTTTATTTCTTTCAAGAAGATGTGCAATTCCTTCCAGGGAAATGTTTGTTTGAAATGAATTGTAAATGCTTATTACAGATTTTATCAAATTAACTGATAATGCTTTTCCTCTGTTTTTAAAGAGACTAGTGTTTAAAATAAATTCAATTTCTTCTTCAAGACAACTAAAGTTAAAATCAATAATTTCTTTTGTAAAAAGTTTATAAAAGAAATTAAGCTGCAGCCTGATGTATTCAAGAGTTTCAAAGTTCAGATACTGACGGATTGTTTTGAAGTACAGCTCCCTGACAATATGAACTGCACTTTCTGTATCTGCATAAAGAAGGGCCTGTAAAAGCGGCTGACACTGGGCATGTAATATTTTTTCTTCAATTACAATATTTTTTGTGTTTAAGTCCTGAATGGAAAATGACTTCCCGTTAAAAAAATAGGAATAGGCTGCCATTTTTTTCATCAGACTGCATTCAGAAAGAATTTTTTTTCTGTTAATTGAAGAATCATAGAGGAGGGCAGCTTTTGAACCAAAAACAGAAAAAGCGTCCTGTGTAAGATGTGCAAAATTAAATTCGCTTTTCAGATTTTGTCTTGGAAGAAGAATAAAAAATTCTTTGTCTTTTGCAAATACGATGTTAATTTTTGCGTAGGAAGAAATTGTTTCTGCAAAGAGCTGGACACTTTTCTGGTTGAACACTTCTTTATTTTCAAAAGATCTCATGTATACAAGGTGATAAGTTTCGTAATTCAACAGAATTGAATTAGTGCCGTTCCAGTTTATGAAAATGGTTTCATCAGCCTGCCAGTTTTGTTTTTTCTCTCCAAAGATTCTATCAAAAAAATCCATAAAAATTTCTTTGGAAATATTGCTTTTTTCTACAACGTAAATATTTTTTTCTTTTGGGATGGATTTATTTTGTGATGAAATTAAGATGATGGAATAATTCCACTGGCAATCTTTTAATTCATTTAAAATACTTTCGTATGGAATAAAGAGAGTTGTATCCATAATGACAGCATCAACGTGAAATTTTTTAAATGAAGCTGCAGCATCCATACTAAAAGGAACAACGTGAATGCAAAAACGGCTTTCGTCTTCCAGTAGAGGATAAATTTTCTTTAAAAATAAACGGTCTTCGGAAATCAAAAGTACATGATACATAAAACCCCTTGCGATGAAGACACAGCTACAAAAAAAGCGCAATGCTGCCTTTGTACGTGCATCATTGCGCCTAAAAAGAATATTAAAGAGAAGTATATTTTGTGTCAAGTTAAATTTAAAATTATGAACTTTATAATTGCTTTTGATTTTAAATAAAAATGTGTTAGAATTAAGGAATCTTATTAAATGGAGAAAAAAATGGGAATAGCAGCATTAGTACTTGGTATTATTGGACTTTGTAGTTCATTGGGTTTGGGATCTTTCGGCTTAGGCTGGGTTGGTTCTTTGTGTTCAATTCTGGCAATTATTTTCGGTGCAGTTGCTAAAAAGAAGGGGGATCACACAAGTCAGGCAAAGGCTGGATTGATTCTTGGTATAATTGCTCTTGTATGGGGAATTGTTGCAACTATCGTCTGCGTTGTTTGTGTGGGAGTTGCAGGTACTCTTTCAGGCTTTATAGACAGTCTTTAATCTGTAATTTAGTTTTAATGACTGTGGGTAAAAAATTATCCGCAGTCTTTTTTATTTTTTTTACAAAATCTTATGCATCCATTCATCAATATTGGATTTTTTAAAATTCCTCTCTACGGTTTATGTATTGCAAGCGGATTACTTTTGGGTGGTCTGCTGATTTATTTTGCCTGTAAATTTAAAAAGAAAAATTTTTATGATTTTTTGATTCTTGCTGCCATGAGTCTTGCTTTTGGATTTGCAGGAGCAAAATTACTTTTTTTATTTACATCATATCCTCTTAAACAAATTCCTAAAGTAATTGCAGCACTGCTTTTGGGTGGAAATAAAAATACTCTTGGACAGGGCTTTGTTTTTTACGGTGGATTTATAGGCGGATTTATTGGAATGCTTATAGGAACAAGAATTGCCGGATGTAAAATTACAGAGTTCTTTGAAGAAATAACTTTTCTTATCCCACTGGTTCACGGCTTTGGACGCTTAGGCTGTACTTTTGGTGGCTGCTGTTACGGAATCCCTTATGAAGGTCCTTTTGCACTTCATTATCATAATCCAATTACTTCAGTAACTCCTCATATTGGAATTTTTCCTGTTCAGCCTCTGGAGTCACTTCTGCTTTTTACTTTTGCAGCAGTAATGATTTTTTTATATTTCAGAAGAGTAAAGTTGAATCTGCTCTGGTACATCACATATTATTCTGTTGTAAGGTTTGTTCTGGAATTTTTCCGGGGAGATCTGGAGCGGGGACATGCAGGTTTGTTTTCCACTTCTCAATGGATTTCAATTTGTCTTTTTATTATTTCTCTGGGATTTAGTATTTTCTTAATTTTAAAGAAAAAAAATCACTCTGAAGAGACAGATAAAAATCCGGCCGCTCAGAGTGATTAATATTTGATGGAAACTTCTAAAAATCAGAAGAATGTTTCCAGCTGATCAATCAGGCCTTTGAATGTGTCCAGGGCTGACTGAATAGGTTCTGTGCTGGTCATGTCTACTCCACCAACTTTAAGGGCGTCAATAGGGTAGCGTGATCCACCGCTCTTCAGGAAATTGAAGTAGTCATTCAGTTCCTTCTGTCCGCCTTTCGTTACGCGTTTTGCCAGAGCCAGAGATGCAGAAATTCCTGTTGCGTACTGATATACGTAGAACTGATTGTAGAAGTGAGGAATGCGTAATCCTTCCATGTCAGATTCTTCTTCAAATACCATTTCTGGTCCAAAGTAGAAGGTGAGCAGGTCACGGTAAATTTTACGGAGATAGTCTGTTGAAAGTGGCTGACCGTTTTCAACTGCTTCGTGGGCCTTAAGTTCAAATTCTGCAAACATTGTCTGACGATAAAGGGTTGCAAGAATTTCATCAACTCTTTTTGCAAGAAGGAATTTTTTCATCTTTTCATCAGATGTGTTTTTCAGGAGATATTCAAAAACAAGTTCTTCGTTAAAGGTTGATGCGGTTTCTGCTTCAAAAATAGTGTACTCGTAGCACATAAAAGGATTGCTGCGGACTGAATTCCAGGAATGCATTGAATGTCCGCCTTCGTGAGCCATGGTGTAAACAGAGCCGATTGTATCTTCCTTATAGTTCAGAAGAATGTAAGGATAACCTTTGTAACAGCCGCTTGAGAATGCTCCGGAACGTTTGCCTTTATTTTCATAACGGTCTGCCCATCCATTTAAAAGACCGCCGCACAAAGTATCAGTATAATCTTTTCCTAATGGGGACAAGGCCTGACGGCAGATTTCCACTGCTTCTTCATAAGGAATATGGGTTTTAACTTCATCCACCAGAGGAACATAAACGTCATAGTGTCTGAGTTCCTGCAGCCCCATTGCCTTTTTTCTGATTGAATAATAGCGGTGAAGGCTGTCAATATTTTTATGAACTGTATCAATCAAATTGCGGTAAACACTTTCCGGTACTTTATCATCATAAAGTGCTCTGTCCAGTGAAGATTTATATCCTCTGGCTCTTGCAAGAAAAACATCCTTGTTAACTGAACCTGAGTAGAGGGCCGCTAAAGTATTTGCATGTTTTGTAAATCCACCGTAGAACTGCTTGTAAGCCTGTCTGCGGATTTCTCTGTCTGGATTTTCCATGAAGCTGATGTAACTTCCCTGAGAAAGTGCTTTTTCCTGACCGTTTACATTAATGGTACCAAAAGTCAGGTCTACATCTGTGAGCAGGGAAAATGCATTTGATGGAGTTGAAAGGGCTTCCGATGAAAGAGCCAGAAGTCTTTCTTCCTTTTCACTGAGAATATGTTCTTTTCCATAGAGGGATTTCTGCAGGAAAACTTTATATGGTGCAAAAGAATTTTCTTCCATCCAGGAATTAATTTTTTCGTCAGGAATGGCCATGAGTTCTGCGTCCCAGAAACTTTGTTCTGCGGCAGCCTGGGTATATGCCATCATAACTTTATTTTCTTTTTCCTGAGCATCACTGTCACCCTGGTTCTGGGAAGATAAAAGGCTGGCGTAATGGTATACGTTTTCCAGTACCATGTTAAATTCTTCAAGGGCTTTAAGTGCCTGGAGAAGAGTCTCACTGCTTTCAGCAAGGCGTCCTTTGTATTCAGTTACTTTTCTGGAAAGTTCAGGAATCTTTTTAAGATCTGCTTCCCATTCTTCATTTGATTTGTAGATTGTAGAAAGGTCCCACTGATTTTCAGGGGCTACATCTTTTCTTTCTGGAATTGTTGCGTTTGACATAGGCTAAGTATATCCTTTTCTTAAAGGAATTACCACTTGTTCCAGACGCAGTGTGCCGTTAAATGCCTTGCCCTGAATTGAACAAAGCATCCGCAGTCCCGGCAGGTCATTCCACCCACAAGTTCTGGACAGTCAGAGCATATGGAAAGTCTCTGCCTGTAAGTTTCTTCTCCACAGAAATCCGGGCAGTCTTCTGCCATGGCCATTTCTTCTGCCAGTTCAGGGGTCATGTCCATTGCCAGAAGATGAGCCTTGTTTTCGCAGACCGGGCAGGGATTCTTTTTGTTATTATCTTCAGCCATAATTTCTTTATTTTGAATTATAAGAATAGTTTGTTAAAATCTGATTTCCGTAATCAAGAAAGAGCTGGAAGTCTGCAGGAAGGGGAAACTTTTTTTCATCAGTGAGATGATAGCTGATTCCGTAGTATTCCGAAATTGAAATGCAGCCTTCTTCTATGCACAAGGGCTGATTGTTTTTTATACAGGCATTAATTGCAGATACCTTCTGTTTGTATGCGGCAAATGCTTCAAAAAATTGTTCATTTTCTTCATTCAGGGATAAAAGGTCACACATTTTTTCCAGATTATAATCTTCCAGGCAGGGAAAGGCCTTCATATTAAGAAGGGCCTCTTTTCCTTGAACGCGGTAGGCTGCATAAAAAGAAGATGGAAAATTCTTTTTCAAGACTGTGTTAATCAGTGAGACATTTCCATTCAGGCAGGCAATAATGTTTACGCTGCCGTCAAGCCCTGCAGTAGCAATCAGTTCCGGTCTGAGATAATCCTTGAGAATATCACTGTGCCGTGAGTCTACCGGAGAAAAAAGGTCTCTGTCTGAAAGTTTGAGGGTTGATTTCAACTGGTTCTCAAAGTCGATTTTTATTTGATTTTCGTAGTGGGAAAGAATTGTTGAATTCATTCCTTCATGGTCAAGATTGAGCCATTCTTCTTCAAAAGAAATTTCAGCAAGGAAGGTATCATCATAAAGTTCCCCGGGATAAACACTTTTTATTGTAAGTGTAAGGCGGGAAGTTCTGAGTGGCGTTTTAAACTGTACCATCTGAAAGCCAGGGGCATCTTTTAGAATAATAAGGGCTTTTGTTCCCCCGTCTCCTGCTGCTTCCAGTTCCATAACACGATTATTTGCATAAAAAAGCCTGAAATCGCCGTTACCATTTTTTATAAAGAAATGGTCCAGTTCAACAGTGCCGTTAAATTTTATATTAATCGAAGTTCCTTTTCCATTATCATTTTCTCCTTCAGCCCAGGAGGTGATTCTATGATCTGTAAGATTTTTAACATTATATTTTTCATCAGAGGAATTGAGGGTTGATGTAGCTGTAATTGAATCAATACTGATTCTGTCTGCAAAGGCTGAAGCCGTAACCAGGGTATTTATCAATGTCAAAATAAAAATAATCTTCTTCATTCCTATAGTGTATCAATCTTCGGCCAATCAATCAAATTTATATAAATTGTCCTGAATTTACGCCCTTTTTTAGTAATATCAGGAAATTTGCAAAATCTGACCTGGTGTCAGATAATAAAAAAATTAACTTCTATTTGATAGAAGTTTGAAGACAAATAAATATTATGGTAAAATATATTTAGTATAAGTAAAATAAATACGGGGTTATATGAATCAGCTTGACAGACAAAATGGTAACCAGCAAAAATCTAAATGGAATATTGAAGAAATTACTATCCGAATTGCCAGAATTTTGAGCAGCCGGAATAGTTTTGAAAGATCAATCAATGATATTCTTGAAGAACTCTCTGAAATAATCTTTCCATCCCGCATTTATATTCTTGAAATTGAAAAAAACTCAATCAGCAATACCTTTGAATGGTGTGCGCCTGGAATAGAGCCTGAAATTGATAATTTGAAGGATGTGGACCTGGAAGAATATTCTTCAATCTGGGACACTTGTAAGGATCACAAAAAAAGCATTCTTTTAAAAAACATTGAGCTTTACAAAAAAGACAAACCTGAAATTTACGAGATTCTTCGCCAGCAGAATACAAAAAATTTTATAGAAACTCCCCTTTACTACAATGATACTCTCCTGGGATTTATTGGTGCAAATAATTTTAAGGAAGAAGAAAGTGAGGATGTAAAGGAACTGTTTGAATCTGTTGCATATTTTCTTGCTTCAAGAATAGAACTTAGGAATTCCAGACGGGTGGGTAATGAACAGTTTTATATCCTCAAATCCCTGGCAGATGCATATTTCAGCATGAGTCTTATTAATCTGGAAGATGATACTGTTGAACAGTTTAAGACAAATGAACTTTTGACTCCTTTCTTTGACAAAGGAAATGGTGCTGTTGAAACCATGAAAGACATAATGACAAATGTTATTGGTGATGATTACAGAAAAAGGGTTTTAAAATTTACAGATTTGTCCACTTTGCCTAAGCGTCTTAAACAGAAAAAAATGATTTCTGCTCAGTTCAAGGGAATTTATACAGGATGGTTTATTGCCAGCTTTATTTCAATTGACGTTAAAATGGATGGAACTCCAACCCGGGTAATGTTTACGACTTTGGTAAATGATGAACAGAAGAGGGAAGAAGAATCCCTCCGCTTTCAGACCATTACTGATGAACTTACAGGCCTGTACAACCGCCGTGAATATGAAAATAAACTGGATTTTTACAGGCATCATCCTATTGAAGAAGATTTTGTATTTTTGTCATTTGATGTAAACCGTCTGAAATTTGTAAATGATAATCTTGGTCATGCTGCAGGAGATGAATTAATATGCGGGGCTGCTTCCTGCATGGAAAAAGCCTTTTCTCAATACGGAACAATTTACAGAACCGGCGGCGATGAATTTGCTGCCATCATATACACTAAAAACCTGGATGCCATAGAAAAACAATATCATAAATTAGTGAAGGAATGGTCAGGAAAACTTGTAAAAGAGATGACTATTTCTTATGGGGCAATCAGCCGTAGTGAACATCCGTATATGTCTATTGATGAAATTGTTCGTGCTGCAGATAAGCTTATGTATGACTGGAAAAAGAAATTTTACGAAGAAAAGGGCTGCGACAGACGCATAAATTAGTTTTTTTTCAATATGTTTTTTTTATCAAATAAATTTGTAAATCCATAATTTTGATTTATAATTATACATAGGTTGTTCCGAATTTCACTTTCATTTCTAGGAATTTACCTCCCGGAAGTTTTTCAGCCGCTGCAAAATGAATCTACTGGTACCCTGAAGGTAGCAGTGTTATTTACAGGCCTAAGGTTTGTAGGTTACAGTATTTATCGGAGAGTAAAAAAGTTATGATTTGGAACCCGCTTTATGAGGTTACCGCTCTGATTATGATAAGCCTTTTTCTGGTTTTTTATCACATACAGCGCCGGCTTCCTACCCGTAAAAACAGACTGTTTTCTGCAATGATGATGGTGGAAATGGTTTGTATTATTTCAGATTTAATTGCATCCTGGATTTCTTCCTACTATCAGAAGTATACAAATTTTTCTCTGCAGTTCTGGAATACGGTATATTTTTTAAGCATTATTTCCGTTTACTATTTGTTTCATGTTTACTGCAATTATCTGGTGCAGGAGACAACCGGAAAGTACAAGCGTATTTTCTGGCCATCTCACATTCCAATGTGGATTTTGTTTACTTTAATGCTCAGCAATCCTTTTACTAAATTATTCTTTTCTGTAGATAATCAGGCGGGCTATAATCGTGAAATTCTTCATCCATATTTTCTGACTCCAACACTTTTGTTCTTTAATTTTATAAGTCTTATTATTGTGATAAAGAATTTTAAAAAACTTTCACGAAAATCCAGAAACAGTCTTTTATTTTATATTTTTATAACTACAGCAGGTGCAGTTGCCCAGGGATATTTTTTTCCTTTTGTTCTTCTGGTTAATACTTCTCTTACTTGCGGAATGGCAGTGCTTTTTCTTTCTTCCCAGAATCCTGTATACGATGCAAACATGAAAACTCACGTCTTTACAGATTACGCTTTTGACCGTTTTGTAAGTGAGGAAATTAATTTAAGAAGAAAAATTAAATATGTAGGTTTTTCTTTTCAGAATTATAAGGGAATTGTAGCTGTTTACGGTCAGGACAATGTAAATAATTTCTTACTTGATGTTGGCCGTTTTCTGGAGAATAATTTTCATCACATTCCTTTTTTTTATATGCACATGGGAAGATTTATTTGTGTGCTTAAGGAAAGGGAAGATGAAGCAGCTTTGATAAATAAAATTACAGAGACATTTTCTCTTCCATGGAAAATTGGATCTGATGATGTTATTGTTAAAACCCATCTTGTGAGCATGGGGCAGAATGAATACATCGATAACGGCACAAAAGTTATGTTCGTAATGAATTATGCTCTTGATGAGGTTCACGAAAATACAAAAGGGAAAGTTATTTCTGTTGATAAAAAACTTGTTGGAGAAGTCAGGAACTTTCATAAAATACGCCGCATACTTCATGAAACAATCAGTAAGGATGACTTGCATGTTTTCTATCAGCCAATATTCGACAATCAGGAAGGTAAAGTTACTTCCGCAGAAGCCCTGGTCCGCATAATTGATCCTGAACTGGGTATAATCTCACCGGATATTTTTATCCCTCTTGCAGAGGAAGATGAGACTATTCTTTATCTTGGCATGCAGGTATTCAGAAAGGTTTGCCGCTTTATTAAAGAACATGATATGGATGCTTTGGGCTTGAAATACATAGAAGTGAACCTTTCTCCTGTTCAGTGTATGCATAAAGGCCTGGCTGAAGACTTAATAAAGACTGCCTGTGAATTCAACGTAGACCTTTCTTACATTAATTTTGAAATCACTGAAAGTTCCATGATTAACCTTATGGATGTAGCTGATGTGATGAGTACGTTAATAATGGCCGGAGCATCTTTCTCTCTTGATGATTACGGTACCGGCTTTTCTAATTTAATAAATGTACTGGGGCTGCCTCTTAAGATTATTAAAATCGATAAGTCTATCGTAAAAGGCTATTTTGAAGCAAAGAAAAATGTTCTCCCTAAAATCATAAACATGTTCATTGATGAACAGTTTGATGTTCTGGCAGAAGGTGTAGAAACCGAGATAATGCAGCAAGGCGTTTCTGAAATGGGCTGCCGTTATACCCAGGGCTTCCATTATTCCAAACCTCTTGCCGAAGATGACTTCCTTGCCTATCTGACTGCAATGAAGAGTTAAAGCAGGGCGGACTGGAGAATGCCCCTCCCCTGGAATAGTTTGAAGAAAACTTCAGAAAAAAATCCTTACTGTTAATTGCGGAATCCAAAGCTGTTGCCTTGAATACGGCCTACCTTGTAGGAAAGAACGCTGCTTCCATTAATGCAAAGGTCAGATGATCCCCCTCCGTCAAACTCAAGGGCGTCACTGCAGCCAAGAGCACGGAAAATCTGGCCGCATTGAGGGTATGAAAGTCCTCTGCTTTGAGACATTCGCTCACCTTCTACCACAAGAAGATAAAGAATTTTACCGTCTGCACTTACACCTGCTCCACTGCGGGAGTCACTGCGGCGTACAAATTCCGTACACACCTGGCCATCTTTCAAAACAATAAAAAATCCACCAAAGGCTGCATCCCAGTCAGCAAGTTCCTCATCTGTCTGACTTTCAAAAACACGGGCGGCGGTCACAGTGTTGTCTTTATCGCAGCGCAGTCCCAGTGCTCCATACCGTTCCACAGGCTCACTTAAAACCTGGCCCTTCATCTTAAAAATACCGGCCAGTGACTTTCTGCCAAAGGGAGTTGCATTCATAGCAACAAGGCAGTGTTCCCGCTTTGCAAAACTGAATGTGTGTTCCCACTGAGAAGCGGAAAGCTTAAAGTGTGCTGCCTTGTCTTCTTTCTGACCGTCATTTACTTCAGTGGCAAGTTCAATTTTTACAAGATGATAAATCAAGGGAAAATCCGGGTCATGACTTTCAAAATCAAAACGCCAGAGTCCTGCTGCAGGGCTGTTAGTCTCAGCATCTATAACCTCCTGCCAGTCAAAGGTTTCCGGTACATAGGAAGTAACCGGATATAATAAATCCTCTTCCTGGGCAGAAATTACTGGTCGCTGCAGAGTGACACAGGAAGTGAGCAGAAAAAGAAGTAAAATACAAATTAGAGAAAAACTCTTTTTGACCGGCTTATTCATCTGCACTTTCAAGGCCTTCATAGTTGTTATCAGTTATAGTAATATTCTTTGGATATCTTTTAAAATCTTCTTTGTACAAAACTTCGCCCTTGTAATTATTGTTGGACTGAATAAAAGTATTTCCAGTTATGATTACTTTGTCACATTTACTAAGACTAACAATGGCTCCATCATCTTTATCAGCATTGTCTGTAAAAGTGTTTCCAGTAACCTTTACTGCGCGGACAAGTCCCAGATTTTCTTCGTAGCCGCCAATTGAAAGTGCACGCTCAGCACTTCCTGAAACAGTGTTATTTTTTATCAATACATCGAAGGTTGCATAGGCTTTTGATTTCTGAACCTGTTCTGCTCCAACTTCAATTCCACCGGAACAATTCTCAACTGTATTTCCTTCAATATGAATATGCTGTCCACCATCAGAGTAAATGCCATAAGCTGTATCCCCATAGGCACTCTCACAGTTCTTTACTGTATTTCCGAAGATATATGCATATCTTGTAAAATCAAGATCTTTTTTAGGACAGTAGCCGTAATTTCCACCTACATCAATTCCAATATTTCCTGTGGTATCAAGAAAATTATTTACAATATTTACAAACTCACAGTTTGCTACAGCTGAAATACACTCTCCCCAGCCGGTAGCCAGATTAGTAAAAGAATTATTATAGATTAAGAGATTATTGATTGATTGCTCTGCATTCTTTCCATCCCCATAAGCAAGAATACCATTTGCAACATGATCCTTTACCTCTGGCTCTGGCACTTTAATATTTTCAAAAATGCAGTTATCAATGATAATATGATTAGAAGAAGCTTCAATGGAGATTCCTGCTGCATCCTGACCGTTTGAATCTGCAAAGGTTAATCCGGAGATTCTTATATAGGAAGCTCCAGAAATTGTCATAAGCCTGAAATCATTTTCTCTCCCGGATCCGCTTATAATGACAGGGTTGTCCGGAGCATTTTCAGTGTCTGCGGCAATTGTAATGTAGGCATTTGCATTTCCCTTCAAGGCTGAAGTGATTTCTATCTGTTCATGGTAGGTTCCGCTTTTTATATAAAGGGTGTCACCTGCAGAAAGCTTTTTTAAGGCTTGCTTAAAAGTTTTAAAGGGAGAACTGGAAGTTCCCTTTCCTTCATTTTCTGCGTCTGCTGATATATAATATTTATCTCCCCCTGAAATATTATTTACTGCCGGATTATCTGAAATAAAATCATTAATAAGTGAGCAGAAAGCTTCATCGCCGTAAGGTCCAAATTCGTTTTCTGTTATTACACTTTCCTTAAGGTTTGGAAATTCATCTGCATTACTATTACAGGAAAGAGTAAAACACAGGGATAAGCTGAATAAAAACAAAAGTTTTTTCATATAAATTCTCCTTAAAAAAAGCCGCAAAAAGTCGCAAAAGCTCTGCAAATGCTCAGCAAGAGCTTGGCAAAAAATTCTGCGTTAGCGGTCGTGCAGAATACACGAAATATCAGTTTTACCAGGGTAAACTAATTCACTATAAAAATATCATATTGGGAGCAAAAAAACATCAAAAAAAAAATCCCGCCCAAAACTGAGCGGGAATGAGTCGGCCTTTATGCGACCTTAACTCGCAGCTGGAAAATTATGCCTTGTTAAGGCGAGATTCGAGATCATGTCGCAGCCTTGCGGCTGCTTACCAAGTTTGCCTATCGGCAAACTTGCACATAACTAAGCCTTATTAAGGCGTGCTTCGAGGTCATCCAAAATTGCGTTGAGTTCTTTTGGAAGATGCTTACCGAACTTTGGATAGTGGTTTTCGCGGATGTCCTTAACTTCCTTCTTCCATCCTTCAACATCAACCTTGAGGATTTCAGGAAGAGTCTTCTTGTAGCAGTCATCCAGACCGTCTGTATTGATTGCACCTTCTTTTGGCATAAATCCGATTGGTGTATCAACATAGTTGTCTTTTCCGTCACAGCGGTCGAAGATCCATTCAAGAACGCGGCTGTTGTCACCGTATCCTGGCCACATGAATCCACCTGGGAGATCAGGATTGTTGTCATCCTTGCGGAACCAGTTAACGTAGAAGATCTTAGGAAGCTTGTCCTGATCAGCCTTAGCACCTACGTCAATCCAGTGCTGGAAGTAGTCACCCATGTTGTATCCACAGAATGGAATGATAGCGA
>JAEEGF012330019.1_pt1 | contig 28695 bp, 33 predicted proteins | sample 9134171 | NCBI WGS metagenome assembly JAEEGF01 (sample SAMN16246542, study PRJNA631951) | gut metagenome | biome: gut microbiome; feature: rumen; material: AP-attached | host: Bos | place: Iran: Karaj | collected 2018-10 | reverse complement strand
CTTCCAGAACCTTGTCGACCTTGCTCTTGTCGGAGAGGTCCTGTATGGGCGTCCATGTGTACGGCATCACCACGCGGTACATCCCGTCCACTCTGATCCCCTTTGACGAGAGCGCCTTCTCGGCCATACCTCCCGCGTTGCCAGGAGACATCCCGCAGGTGACCGCTACGAAGACGTAAGTGTCGGAGACTATAGTGATGTCCGCCTTGTCCAAAAAATCGAGGACTATAGTGGGAAGTCCAGAGAAGTACACCGGGAACACGATTCCCAGAGGCTCTCCGTCGGGAACAGAGAATCTGGTCTCCTTCTCCCTGAGACAGCGGTCCATCCTAATAACGGAGCCGCACCCAGCCTCGGACAGCCTCTCGGCGAGGTACAGCGAGTTTCCAGTGGCGGAGAAGCAGAACAACATGAAAGAAGAAAGAACCGGCCGAAGCCGGCTTTTGGTTTCAGACCTCGATCAGGACAAGGATCCCGCCGACCTGGATGGTGTCGACAGCCTTTCCGTCGAGCATGAGGCGCTTCTCGACCTCGAAGAACTCCGAGCCAACAGATACCTTCTCTCCGCCGACATCGAGCTCCACAGAGCCGTTGGCAAGCTGCGCCGCGACTTCCTTGGGATCCATCGCAGCGATGGCGGAGACGATCCCCTTGGCCTGGGCCTTGAAGGCGGGTCCGAGCTTGGAGTGGACCGGCTTGATTCCGGTGATGTCCTCGGTGAGCTTGGCTTCGGGAGCGATCTTGACCTCCTTAGCCTTGGTGGTCTCCATGATGTCGGCCTTGGCGCACTCGAGGATCTTCGCATCCGCTCCGACGAGCTCCATGAGGGTCAGCTCTGCGTTGAGGGGGATCTTCTTCTCTCCCTTCCAGGCGCGGACCTCGGCGAGGACGTTCTTGAGGACCTCTCCGGCTGCCTCGGCCTCGTCGTCGGTGAACATGGGCTCGGGCCAGGCGGTCAGGTGAAGGCTCCTGCATCTGTCGATGGCCTTGAAGTGCTCCTGGTAGACATCCTCGGTGACGTGGGGCATGAAGGGAGCCAGCATCTTGATGCTTCCGAGGAAGACGTTGTACAGCGTGTATTTCACAGCGGGGTCGTTCCTGGCCTTGACCATCTCGACGTAGTTGTCGGCGAACTCGTGCCAGATGAATCCCTCGACCTCTCTCATGGCCTTATCGAACTGGTACTGTCCGAGACAGGAGTCGACGGTCTCGAGGACCTTGGTGTACTTGCTGATGATCCACCTGTCGGAAGTCCTGAGCTCGGGCTGCTCCTTGGGGACGTCGTCGAAGAACCTGGACACGAACTGTCCGAGGTTGAACACCTTGTTGCATAGCTTCTTTCCGCGGATGACGTCCTTCTCCCTGAAGGCATGGTCGATTCCGAGTGAGCAGGTGGCGGCGTAGTACCTCAGAGCGTCGGCCCCGTAGTTCTTGAGGATCGGTATCGGATCTATGACGTTTCCGATGGAGGAGTGCATGGGGGTTCCGTCGGGAGCCATGATGAATCCATGGATCATGATGTCCTTCCAGGGGATGCTCTCCTCGATCTGCTCCGCCCTGAGGATGGAATAGAACGCCCAGGTCCTGATGATATCGTGAGACTGGGGCCTCATGCTCATGGGGAACAGCTTCTTGTGGAGCTCCTCGTCCCTTCCCCAGTACGTGTTGTACAGGGAGGATCCGGAGGAGTCCATCCAGGTGTCGAAAACATCGGTGCATCCGACGAGCTTTCCGCCGCACTTGGGGCACCTGTCCACGGGAGGAGCGTCGAACACGGGGTCGACGTAGCACTGCTCTTTGGTGGCGCACACTGCGTGGCCGCACTTCTCGCATTCCCAGATGGGGATGGGGGTGGCGAAGACCCTCTGCCTGCTCAGGACCCAGTCCCACTCGAGGGAGTTGGTCCAGTCCTGCAGCCTGATCTTCATGAACTCGGGGAACCAGTTGATCTCGTCCGCCCTCTTCAGGATGGTGTCCTTGAAGGAGGTGGTCTTGAGGAACCACTGGGGCACCTGAAGGAACTCGATGGGGGTGTGGCACCTCCAGCAGATGGAGACCTGCTGGGGGTTGTCCTCCTGCTTGACGAGGAGTCCGGCTGCGCGGAGGTCCTCGATGGCGGCCTCCCTCGCCTCCAGAACAGGCATTCCAGCGTACTTTCCGGAGAGCTCGGTCATCTTCCCGGCCTCGTCGATTCCCTTCTCCATGGGGAGGTGGTACTTCATGACCCACATGAGGTCGTCCTTGTCCCCGATGGTGCATATCATGACGTTCCCGGTTCCGTAGTCCAGCTTGACAGCGGGATCGGCGATGACCTTGACCCTCCTTCCGTACAGGGGGGTGATGAGCTCCTTTCCGACGAGATGAGCCTTCTCCTTGTCGTCGGGGTGGACGGCGACGACCTTGCAGGTGCAGAGGAGCTCGGGCCTGGTGGTGGCCACGAGGACGTAGTCGTCCTCCTTGTCGGAGTCGGCGACCATGAACTTGATGTAATTGAGCTTGTTGACGTTGTCCCTGTACTCCACTTCAGCATCCGCAAGGGCGGTCATGCATCCGGGACACCAGTTGACGGGGAAGTTCGCCTTGTATACGAGGCCCCTGTTGAACAGGTTGACGAAAGAGAGCTGGGTGATCCTCCTGTAGTAGGGGGCGTCCGTCTGGTAGTAGATGCTGGGGTCCATGGACTCTCCGAGCATCTTGAAGTCCTCGGTCATCTGCGCGATGAATCCGTTGGCGTAATCCTCGCAGAGCTTCCTGTACTCCTGCCTGGGGGTGTCGAGCTTGGTGATGTGGTGCTTCTTCTCGACCTTGACCTCGATAGGGGTCCCGTTGACGTCGAAGCAGAGGGGGAAGAACACGTTGTAGCCCTTCATCCTCCTGTAACGGGCCGCGAAATCGATCAGGGAGTATCCCGTAGCGTGTCCCAGGTGCAGAGGTCCCGAAGTGTACCTCGGCGGATTGTCGATGCTGTACACCGGCTTCTCGGACTTGGGGTCGAAGCGATACACCGCCTCGTCCTTCCACATGTCCTGCCAGCGTTTCTCGATGGAAGCTGAATCGTACTGTGCCATGGCTAACGGCATGGCATAATTGAAAAGATATATAAGTGTGTCAAAAAGGGTTTGCGGGGCCCGATGCCCCGCGGGAGCTCACTTCTTCCTCTTGCGGAAAGTGACCTTCGAATCCTTCATGTTGATCACGGCATCCTCGAGCTTCTTGATCAGCGTGGAGCAGGTCTGCACGAGATCCCAGCCGACCTCCTTCATCATGACGGCGGTTCCGTTGATGAACAGCCTCGCGCTGACGCTGTACTTGAAGCTGCCTCCGACGTCGTTGTACCTGGACACGTGCATCGTCAGGGACTCGGGCTTGTAGATCTTCGAGATCTTGGACACCATCGACTCGATGTCGGCGTAGATGGGTTCCACCGCCATCTTCTCGTCCTCTTCGAGACCGCTGATCTGGACGAACAGCATGTCCCTCTCCCTGCATGCGGAGATCAGTTCCAGTATGTCGAACTCGGTGATGATTCCGACAAGGGACTTGCCCTCCACGACCGGCAGGGACGAGAACTTGTTGTCCACCATCAGGTCGACCGCCTCGGATATGTCCGCGTCCCATTCGATGACGCAGGCGGAAGTGGTGGCGATGGACTCGACCGTTATCTGAGAACGGGAGCTCTTCTCCAGGTCTCCGATGGTCTTGTTCTCCTTCTTCCAGTTGTTGTCGATGATCTCCCTCATCCCGATGACGCCCACGACGGCGTTCTGCTCGTTCACCACAGGCAAGGTCCTGTAGTCCTCGCGTATCATGAGCGCCAGAGCGTCGTCCATGAGGTCGTTGACCTTGACGGACTCGACCGGGTTGCTCATGATCTCCCAGACCTTGATCTCCTTCAAGGCGCGTATGTCCCTGACGATCTCGATCAGTCTGTTCCTCTCGATGATACCTATTATCTTCTTCCCGTTGAGGATAGGCAGCTGCCTGCAGTTGTTGGTGACGATCATCTCCGCGATGCGGGTGATCTCCATGTCGGCAGTGACCGACGGGAAGTTGCGGATCAGGCTCTTGACCTTGGCATCCAAAGATACGCTCTTCTTTCTGAGAATGGACGAATAGCTCACCATCCCCACGAATTCGCCCTGGTCGACGACGGGCACATCCTGGTACCTCGTCTCCTTCATCACGGCGAGGACGTCCGCGATGCGGTCTTCGGAAGAGACCACGGGGAAATCCTCGGACATGATCCTGTCGACGGATATGCCGTCGATCTGCGACCTGAGCATAGAAAGCTTCTTCAGATCTTCTAGGTCCTTTACAGCCATGTCTTTACACCTCGATGGAATAAATCGGAGAGATGGACATATAATACTTGCCGAAATTGGCCATAGGGCTGCATGCCTAAGTGGATGAAATGCAACCAGATGGACGAAAAAGGTCGGATGGATGCGGGCTCTAACCAAGCCAGCATCGCATCCTTTTGAAAGGCATTATATACTCAAAGGGATGAGAACGATCTGCCTGCCAGGAGTTCCTCGAGAATCGCGGATGCAGAGTCTGCGGGGATGCGCTTCTGGTCGGTGGTGTCCCTGTCCCTTATCGTGACGGTCCCGTCCTGGAGGGTCTGGTAGTCCACGGTTATGCACCAGGGGGTTCCGACCTCGTCCATGCGGGCGTACCTCTTCCCGATGGTCCCGGAGCCGTCATAGTAGGCCTCCATCCTGTGGGTGTGGACCTTCTCGTAGATCTCCTTCGCCTTGTCGTCGAGGCCGTCCTTCTCCATCAGAGGGAAGATCCCGACCTTTATGGGGGCCACAGCGGGCGCGAACCTGAGGACGGTGTAGTCGTCCTTGGAGTCGTAGGCGTGCTCGAGGACAGAATAGAATATCCTGTCCAGTCCGTGGGAGGGCTCGATGACGTGGGGGACCACGCGGACTCCGGCGACCTTCTCGACCCTCTTGACGACCTCGAAGTACTCCTCGGTGAGGGTTATCTCCTCTCCGTCGACCTTGACCGCGAGCTTGCCGTCCTTCACGTCGGAAGGGGACATGGACTCCATGGCTGCGGCGATGGCCTTGGCCTTTCCCTTGAAGGCGGGTCCGAGCGCCTTGTGCTTGGCGGCGATCTTCTCGACCTCCATCTCGCGGGGCTCGTCGAACCTCTTCAGGTGGGTGAGGTCGGCTCCGGAGAACTGGGCGTGCCTGGAGAGGTCCCAGGACCCCCTGTCCGCGATACCGACGATCTCCGTCCACCCGTATGACAGGAGGACCTCGGCGTCCCAGCAGTCGGCGGCGTAGTGGGCCATCTCGTCCTTCTCGTGCTCTCTGAACCTGAGCCTCTTGGCGTCGATCCCGAGGGAGGTGAGGAGCTGCTTGGTGGTGTACACGAAGTAGGCCAGAACGCGGTTGGCGATGACTCCCTTCTCCACCGCCTCCTTCACGGTCATGGTGGTGAGCTCGAGAGTGGTGTTAGGGATCAGGTCCAGGGTCTCGTTCTCTATCTCGGGGAACTTTGCCCAGTCCTTGTCCTCGGGGTCCACGAAGAGCTCGACCTCCATCTGGTTGAACTCCCTCATGCGGATCATTCCCTGGCGGGGGGCGATCTCGTTCCTGTAGCTCCTGCCGGTCTGGATGACTCCCATGGGGAGCTTCTCCCTGTTGTACCTGTAAAGGTTCTGGTAGTTGACGAAAATCCCCTGGGCGGTCTCGGGCCTGAGGTATCCGACGCGGGCGGACCCGGGTCCGATGTTGGTCCTGAACATCAGGTTGAACTCCCCGACCTCTCCGAGCTCTCCTCCGCACGCGGGACACCTTATGTTGTGCTTCACGAACGCCTCCTCGAGCTCCTTGGGGGTGAGGATGTCGGGGTTCTCGTAGAATCCCTTGACCATATGGTCGGCCCTGTAGGGGGCGTTGCACTGCTTGCAGTAGGTGATGAAGTCTGCGAAGTTCTCGACGTGACCGGAAGCGGCCAGCACCTCGCGGGGATTGACGGTCTCGGAGTCGATCTCTACGAAACCCTCCCTTCCCTTGTATATCGACCTCCACATCTCGACGATGTTGTTCCTGAGAGCGCATCCCAGGGGGCCGTAGTCGTACATTCCGGCTACGCCTCCGTAGAGCTCGAAGGAAGGCCAGATGAAACCCCTGCGTTTGCACAGGGACATGAGGTCGTTGCTGTTGATATCAGTCATTGTTATTACCTGTGATCGCGCACAGAACGTCGACGTCATATATCATGCCGACGAGCTCGTCCTTGGTTCCGCGGACGGGAATCTGACCGAAATCGTTGTTCAGCATTATCTTCGCGACCTCCGCCACGTTGGTCCTCTTGAAGACGGTGTGGGGATTGGGGACCATGAAGTCCTTTACCTTGCGGTCGTCGAAGTACTCCTCGCTGACCGAGTAGAACAGAGGGAGGACGTTCCTGTATCCGGCGTAGTCGCCGACGTCGAGTCCCAGGGACTTGAGGGTCTCGGGATCCTTCATCTGGTCGCTGAACAGGTCACGGTCCGTCAGGATCCCGGTGAGCCTTCCGTGGGCGTCGAGGACGGGGACGGCGGTGACATCGCTGATCCTCATGGCCGCGACGGTGTACGAGAGAGGCTCCTCCTCGTAGGCGGTGACGCAGATGGTCCGGATGATGTCCTCGGCCACCAGCTTGGTCTTCAGGTCCTTGACGATGCGGAGGAGGTCGGTAGGGGTGACTATGCCCACGAGGGACGACCCCTCGACGACGGGGAGCCTGTGGATCCTCTTCTCGCTGAAGATCTTGGCCGCCTCCTCTACAGGAGCGTCGGAAGAGATGGTGATGCATCCCTTCTTCATGATGAGCGAGAGCTGGTCCTCCTCGAAGTTGCGGAATATGTCCCTCCTGGAGACCACGCCGATGAGGCTGCCGTCGCTGGAGCGGACCACGGGAAGTCCGGTGAGGCCGTTCCTGACCATCAGGTTGATGGCGTTGTTGCGGGATCCGGGGACCTCGACCACGATAGGGGCAGGCGTCATCACGTCTGCAACTGTCTTGCCGATCAAATCAGTTCCCCGCCTCTGAAGCCCTGACTACCAGGACAGGGCAAGAAGAAGCCCTGACGACCCTTTCGGCGACGCTTCCCATCAGAAGCTTGGACATTCCGGTCCTTCCTAGGGTTCCCATAATGATCATGTCGTACTTGGGGGATTCCTCCAGGATGACCTTGACCGGGGATCCCTCCTTGACGGAGATCTCGACAGGGACTCCAGCCTCCTCCGCCATGTGCTTGACGACGTCGACGGCCTCCTTTCCCTCGGTGGCCAGAGCGTCGTAGACGTTCCTGACAGCCGCGTCCATGGGCATGTTGGAAATCATGGTCTGATCCAGGACGTAGAGGGCGGTGATCTTTCCTCCCACGGTCTTCGCAAACTCGACAGCCGCCTTGATGGCGGTCTTGGTGTACTCGCTTCCGTCAGTGGGCACAAGTATGTTCTTGAACTCCATCTTCGTTCACTTCCGATTCTCTTTGTCAGAGACATGCCTGACGACCCCGGCCGGAAGATGTTCTCGGGCAGAGGCTCTCCTTCGAACGGCACCGCCATGTAGCGTCTCTGTATGGCTCTGCCTAACCCTATATTCCGATTTAATATCTTTCTGCTTAATGTGAAAAATGTATCGAAAACCGAGGCCGAATCCCCCTCCTGTCTATCCATTATGTCGATAAATAGGGAAGATTCCGCAATCATATCGGGTTCGCGTAACATACCGTTATCGGTGCCCAACGCCATGTCGGCTCCCATATCGACGATGCGGGAGATCGGAGGGACCTTCCCGAAATACATGTTCGACCCGGGACAGACCACTATCGGGACCTCCGCCTCGGCGCATTTCAGTATGTCGGAGTCCTCGGCCTCGCACATATGGACGACGAAGGTGGGGTCCAAGGAGAGGACGAGGTCCATATCCTCGCGGACGCGCTCGCTCACGTGGATGGCGAAAAGCGCCCTTCTGTCGCGAACCATGTCGGCGACGTCCTCGATGTATCCCGAAGGCATGTCCGATACGCTGGAGATGCCTATCCCGTCAGCGTACCGCAGGATCTCCTCTATCTCCCCGGGATCGAACTCCGGAGAGACCGGGCGTCCCAGGATGACCGCGTCAGGACAGACCTCCCGCAGGAGACGGCATCCTTCCGCGCCGTTCTCCCTGAAATCTACAAATGCGGAGCTCCCGTGCGACGCGGAAGCCTCTCCGAAACGCCTGATGTTCTCCGAAAGCACCTCCCCTGGCGTGTCACGGAGATACCTGTGCTTCAGGCCGTCCGGCGGGGCCACGAGCTCCTCCAAGGACATCCCTGCGGGGACCTTCAGGCCGTAATCGGCGCAATGAGTATGGGCATTCACCACGTCCGGAAAAAGCGCTAGCTGGATGTCCGTGCGCTCGGGGCAGGGCCCTTCGTCCTCCTCGACGATGACCCCTCCTTCGGCTATGACGTATCCTTCGCGGAAGCCCCCGCGCTCATAGGTGAAGGCTTTCGCCGCGAAACGGTCGGGCATCCTCTGGTCCATGCGCCTTGATGGCGTCGGACGTATAACAGAATAGCGAACAGGCGTCTCAAGCCCAGTAGGGCTTCTTGACGAACTTGTGCGCCATCAGGATGGCCGTGGTGGCCTCTCCGCAGGCGGTCGTTATCTGCTTGAACTTGCCGGGGTACGAGACGACGTCTCCGCAGGCGAATATGCCGGGGCGGCTGGTGCTCATGTCGAAACCGACCTTCACGAGGCCGTCGTCGTTGAGCTCGAGGTTCCAGCGCTTGAGATCCTCCAGATCCGCGGAGATCCCGATGTTGATGACCGCCAGGTCGGTAGGGATGACCATCTCCTTGCCGTCCTGTGAAACGGTCACGGACTCGACCTTATCGGTTCCGTTGATGGACAGCAGATTAGCCGACATGACTTGCCTGACGCCGCTGTTCTCCAGCTGCTTGACGGTCCCCTCGTCCGCCCTGAAGTCCGCCCTGCGGTGGACTATGGTCGTATCGGTGACGGTGTCGGCGACCAGAGCCATGTCGATCGCGCTGTTGCCTCCGCCGAACATGGTGACCTTCTTTCCGACCAGCTCCTCCTTCGAAGGGAGCAGATAGGTCACGCCCTTTCCGAAAAGCTCGTCCTCGCCAGGGCATCCCATCTTTCTGGGCTTGAAGCTGCCCATTCCGATGGCGACGACGACGGATTTGGCGTGATAGGTCTCCTTGATAGTCTTGACCAGGAGCTCCTGGTCTCCGTTCTCGATGTCTTCGACCTTCTCGTTCTCTTTGATGACGCATTCCATGGATTCCGCCTGGGCGTAGAGCTTGTCAGAGAGCTTCCTGGCCTGAACGGTCTCGAACCCAGGATAGTTGTGGATACCTTTCTCGGGGTACAAGCTGACCAGCTGTCCTCCGACGCGTCCGGAATCGAGAATAAGGGTCTTCATCATCTTCGACCTGGCATATATGCCGGCAGTCAGACCGGCAGGTCCTGCTCCTATGATGACGACATCGTAACACATTGGCGTCCCTAATCATCACGCTGGTATAAAAAATCCTATTCTAGACATAGTATAGGCCAATACCAGACTTCGTAGTCTCATCCACTGATATCGTCGTCTTCTCCTCATTCCGACGGCGGCAATGATGAAGAAAACTGCGGAAACCGCAACGACATAGCACAATGACGAAACGAAATCGAAATCGAATCCGAAAATCGAGAGGTCGAACCCCATATCCGTGCGGAATTCGTCGAGCGCTTCTGCGGGAGCGCCTGCGAAGGCTTGGTCCAGAGCCTCCCCTGCCATGGAATTGCGGAACAAGGATGCCATCTGGGTCGCGGGAAGCAGAGTCCCTATGACGCGCATCGCCTCCGGCATGGTGCCCATCGGCATGTAGATTCCGGCGAGGAACCCGATCACGACGCTCACGACCGTGAAGAAACCTGTGAACGCGCCTGCGCTGCGGATGAACGACGTGATGGCATAGATTATGATGGCTCCGGAAAGGGACGACGGCAGCATCAGCACGACCGAAGCCAGCACCCCTTCTGCGGACATCGGGCATCCGGTGGCGAACAGGCACGCTAAGCAGATCACGAAGGCGATCAGGCTCATTATCAGGCTGACCAGGAAGGTGCTGATGATGTGTCCGGAAGCTATCTGGACCGAGCTCATAGGGGTCACCAGTATGTCGCGAATCCTGCCGTTGGCCCTGTCCTCGACCATCACCTGAAGACACCCGGCAGAAGCCGTCACAGGGATGATCGCGATGATCCCGGCCATCACCCAAGCGTCCATCATGCTGTCCATGCCCTCTCCAGGATTGGACTCCAGCAGGGTGTTGCGGAGGAACAGCAGGTAGAGGATGATCATTATCATGACGGCCATCAGCGAGAAAGCCACCGACGACCTGTCGCGGAAGAAGCAGATGACGTTCCTCTTGACCAAGGATGAGACTCCGCTCATTCTTCCTCCCCTCCGGTTATCCTCAGGAAAGCGTCGTCCAGCGTCCCCATGCGTACCTCGAAGGAAGAGATGTGGCTCTCCGCGGCCTCCAGGATCGGGATGGCATCGACTGTGCGGGAAAGCAGCACCTCGACGGTCGACTGGACGGACGAATATGATATGCCCAGGCCGTCCAGGACGGACAGGAGGGCCCCCTTGTCGGATGGCACGATGACCAGCCTGTCCTGGGAATGCCTCTCCCTTATCTCCGAAGGGGTCCCGTGCGCGGCTATGCGTCCATGGTCTATGATGACCACGTCGTCCGCTCCGGCAGCCTCCTCGAGGTAATGCGTCGTCAGCAGAACGGTCAGGCCTTCGGTCCTGTTCAGCCCCATGACGGTGTCCCAGATCATGCGGCGGGACTGCGGGTCCAGGCCGGACGTGGGCTCGTCCAGGATGATCAGGCGGGGGCTGTGCACCAGCGCCCTGGCTATGTCCGCCCTGCGCCTCTGACCTCCTGACAGCTTGCCGTACGGCCGGTCGCTGAACTCGTCGCATCCTGTCACCGACATCGCCTTCTCCACAGCCGACCTGAGCCCTTCCTTGGAAAGCCCGTACATGCCGCCGCGGACCTCCAGGTTCTCTCTGACTGTCAGCAGACGGTCCATCATCGGGTCCTGGAACACGACGCCTATGTCGGTCCTGACAGAAGGGTCCGAGACCTCCTTCCCGAAGACCGAGACGGAACCCGAATCGCATCCGGCTATTGAGCAGATCACCGAGATGGTGGTGGACTTCCCAGCGCCGTTCGGACCGAGGAGAGCGAAGAAGGACCCTTCCGGAACATCGAACGAGACTCCGTCCACGGCCAGGCTGTCGCCGTACGATTTCCTCAGATCCTTGACGGAGATAGCGTTCATGGCACTCCATCATCGGGTTTATAGAAAAACATTGACCATGTCTTTCATCCAGCGGATGTGTTTGTTTATATCCCTGCAAACAGATTCATAATTATGGCGAGGGACAAGCAGGAGATCTACACTGAAAAGCTCATGAACATGATTCTCGACATGGTAGACGACATCATAATCATCCATGACTCGGAGCACACCATAGTCTGGATGAACCGCGCCGCCGAAAAGGCGTTCGGACGCTCCCTGGAGAGCGTGATCGGCACCAAGTGCCATGCGCTGTTCGGGAACTCCACCGCCTGCAGCGACTGCACCATAAAGGTAGTCTCGGGCGCCCCCACCAACGCCATCAGACGCAGGATCATCCCCAAGACCGGAGTCCTGTGCGACTGCAGCGCTGTGCCTTACTACGATGACGGAAAGCTGAGATTCGTGGTCCAGCACCTGGTTCCTCTGAGCCCCATCACCAAGCTGAGCCCCGAGGAGTGAGACCGTCGCTTGTCCCTTCTGGAAAGAGAGGGACGCGTCCGACGGCCGTACAAACGGAACGGATGCTGGACCGCATCCGGATGTCCTGGATTCCGTAGTCAGAGATTAAATAACACTATCGCCTTCCAGACCTCATGGAAGTAGCTTTGGATCACTTCATTCCGTTCCTCATCGCCGCCGCGATATACCTGGTGGTTCTCGTCGCAGCGAACAGGAAGAGCAAGAACGACAACTGATTCAGTAAAAGGTGAACGAAATGGTAGACATGCCTGAACCTGTAATGAGGATGGTTGTCCACCCGGACACTAACAAAGTCCTCTCGACCGTCAACTTGAAGGGAGAGCCCCACCTGATAGTGTGCGGAAGCCTCATGGCCACGGCGCCCAACATGATAGCCGCTGCAGAGGCCTACATGTACCGCACCGCGGAGAACCTCGTCCACAACCCTGTCGCGGAGATCCTCGTCTGGAAGGGCCGCGAGGCATATTCCTTGAAGGTGAAGGCGCTCGAACGCGTGGAAGAGGGGCCTGTTTTCGAAAGGATGGAGAAATCCCTGGAGAAGATGCATCTGACCGTAGATGCCGTATGGATCTTCGAAGTCCTCGAGATATGGGACGAGGGAATTGGCAACATGACCGGCGCGCGGGTCGTCTGATGGACTTCGCGGGCGGGGTCCGCCTTTCCAAATGGCTCCTGGGAATCGGAGCCGTTCTTGCCGTCATAGGATTGGTGGCTACCCTTCTGGGATACAAGGTCCCCGGAATAATAGTGCTGGTGATCGGAGTCAGCCTCCTTCTTATCGGTTTCTCCTTTTCCAGATTCTTCAGGCTGTACGATCTGCAGACATCGGTCATGCGTCACAAGAAGCGCGAATGACCGTTCTCTGACAAAAATCACAGAAAAAATAACTGGTTTATAGGGTGCGACGGACATGCCGTCGCTTTCAGGTTCAGAATCTGGATCTGTCCCTGTCTCCCCTTCTTCCGCCGTCTGCAGGCTGGTGCTTTCTGAAGCAGTCTCTGCAGTAGACAGGCCTTCCCTCGGTAGGCTTGAAGGGAACTTCGCACTCTTTTCCGCAATCGGAGCAGGTCGCTTTGAAGAGTTCCCTGGGTTCCCTGGGTTCCCTCCTGTCGCCGCCTCTGTATCCTCCGCCGTATGCCATTTTTCTCAACTCTTGGTATTCTTATAAACTCCCACACCCTAAGCGAGAGACGGAAGAGTACTTGAACGCCTAAGTGGCGAATCCTTTTCCTGATATAATAAATCAATCTATTTCGGCCGTTGCCGACAAATCTTATTCAGACGTCGCGCAACAGGGTCTTCTTGGACAAATCGTCGGATGCCCATTCCACAAGCTCGCTCAGCTCGTCGAAGCGGTCCGATTTGTCCAGGTCGTAGTACTGAAGATTATCGGATTCGTTGTACAGGCGCTTCCTCATCTTCATCAGAGCGTCTATGACGTTGTTGTAGGCGGACATGTAGACCGTACTCTTCGGATAGACGGAGGAACGGTAACGCACATCGAGGTACTCCGTGGACCTCGTGAGGAACCTGTCGAAAGCCTTCTCGTCCGGAGACACCGGGACCGAGAGGTAGAACACCCTCATGTCCTCCATGGACGGGTTGCGGAGGATGATCCTCTCGATAACCTCCTTCATCCTCATCCGCATAGGGCCTTGGACCTGGCCGTAGGTGCGCCTGACGCGGGCCATGTCCTCCGCACGGGCGATCTTGGCGAGCTTCGCGGCAGCAGCGTCGAACTCGTGGCCGTCGGAATGCTCTATCCTGTCGAACAGCTTGGGGATGAGCTCGTCGTCGTCCTCCATGGTCTTGATGTAACCCGTGCAGGCCATGCGGACGGAGTCCCTTCCCCTCTTGGAAAGGTCCCTCACGAGCGGATATACAGCGCGCTCTCTGGCGGAAGCGAGCAGGAGGACGGTCTCGGCCGAGACGGCTTCCTCGCCGTTCTCGATGTAGATCCTGACAACAGGAAGAAAAGAGCCTTGGTAGTTTTCCACGAGCCATCTGTCCTCGGATATGGCTCCGCGGTTGCCGGATTCGACCGAGTCGACCGCATCGAGGAAGCGATCCAGATAATCCTCCCTCGACACGGTCAACGATCGGCCTCCGAAAAGGATCAGAGCCCTCTGGTCTCGAGAGCTTTCATGAGGACGCGGGCTTCCTCCTCGGTGAGGGTGACGCCCTTCCTCATCTTGCGGTCAGGCGACCAGTCTCTGATGTCGTACTTAGGGTCCTTGTCGTTCCAACTGATGAGGTTCAGTTCCTTGGTCCATCCTTTGGAGTTCTCGGATAGAACGGCAATCTGCTCAACCACCTCATACTTAATCTCGGTCGCAGGCATGGTAATCTGAAATCGCTAACGACCGCTCATTCATTTTAAACTATTGGTCTGAACGACACGATGGTTCAATATTGTTCAGAGAACTCTACAAAAAAAATATATTCGGACCCGTATGTATCATCAGAAGGTTGGAATTCAATTGAACAATAGTGACACTCCGACGGGATGCGTGCACCTATAATGGACATGACGCTCATCTATGCCGTCGTAATCGCTCTGCTTATAGTCTGCTCGTCGTTCTTCTCGATGTCGGAGACCGCATTCACAAGCGCCAACCCGATCAGGCTCAAGAAGATGGCCCAGGACGGCGATGCCAGGGCTGACAAGGTCATCAGGATCCTCGACAACTACGACAAGCTCCTGACCACGGTCCTGATAGGGAACAACCTGGTCAACATCGCCGGCACCTCCATAGCTACCCTGTTCTTCGCCATCCTTCTTGGCGCGGAGACGGGAGCGGTGGCCTCCACGGTCGTCATGACCGTTCTGGTCCTCATATTCGGAGAGATCATCCCCAAGTCGATCGCCAAGCGCAAGCCCGAGAAGGTATGCCTCAAGATCTGCGGCATAATCCGCGTTCTGGAAGTCATCTTCAGCCCCATCTCCTGGTTCTTCGGGAAGATGACCGCGGCGATATCGAAGGGGGAGGAGGACGCCACCCTCACAGAGGACGAGCTCGAGGTCATGATCGACGAGATCGAGGACGAGGGTGTTCTCGAGAAGAGGGAGAGCGAGCTCATCAAGTCGGCCATCAGGTTCGACGACATCCAGGTGTCCGAAGTGTACATCCCCAGGATGGACGTGGAGGCCGTCGACATCGAGATGACCCCCGAAGAGGTCGGAGAGGTCTTCGTCCGCACCGGATACTCCAGGCTCCCGGCTTACAGCAAGAACATCGACAACATAGTCGGAATCATCTACGCCAAGGAGTTCTACGCCGACCAGTTCAAGGGCACCATGCCTGCGATAAAGGACATCGTCAGGCCCATCAAGAGCGTCCCCGAGACCGCGAGCATAGCGAACCTCCTGGCTGACTTCCAGAAGTCCAAGATCCACATGGCGGTCGTGCTCGACTCCTACGGAGGGACCATGGGGATAGTCACAATGGAGGACCTCCTGGAGGAGCTCGTCGGAGAGATCTGGGATGAGAGCGACGAGGTCCAGCACGACGTGTCCGCCGGTTCCGACGGAACGTTCATCGTCAAAGGAACGGCCAACATCTACGACGTCATGGAGAAGATGGAGGTCCCGTTCGACCCCGAGGAGTACGAGGACTACTCCGTCAACGGATTCATCTGCTACAAGCTGGGCAGAGGACCCGCCCGCGGAGACCGCGTCTCCATACCCCACGTCGACATCACCGTCAAGAGCGTGAAGGGACGCAGGGTCGTGGAAGCGGTCTTCAGGAAGGAAGAAGGGGCTCACGAAGAGCCCGAGTGATCTTCCAGAGAATCGAGGAAGGCGACGATGTTGGCTTCGGCCACGTCCTTCCTCGCGGGATGGGATTGGATCTTCCCGGTTATCGAGATCACGTCGCCGTGATGGGCGACCTCGTATTCTCCCCGGACGGCCTTCTGCTTGTCCAGGCGCATGTAGAAAACGCAGTCCTCGTCCACGCGGTTCTCGACGTCCTCCTTTATCCATTCGCGGATGTCGGAACCGAGCTTCCTGAACAGGGAGTTGTACTCCCTCTGCTTGGTCAGGCGGGCCTCCAGGATGAGCATGGTGTCCCCGTGCTCCCCTTCCGAGACGTCCTCGGTGAAATCGTCCGTGCCGAGAAGCTCCGCCAGGGTCTCCTCCAGGAGCTCCTGCCTCTCGGTGGCGTAGCAGAACACCTGCACCCTTACCCAATGAAATGCCAGCTGCATGCTCATTCCTCCTTCTTCTCGACAGGGATCGTCTTGAACAGCTTCTCGGCCTCCTGGCTGGAGACCACGACGACCCTCTTCCCCAGAAGCTTCAGTGCGACGCCGTAGTCGTCCCCGATGACCGAGTACGTCTTGTGGCTGACGCCCTTCAGATTCCACGAGCCGTAGTTCCTTATCTCTCCGAGCTCGCCCCACTTCTTGTCGATGATCTCCTTGTAGGGGATGACGACCTTCCTGACGATGTAACGGATGCTGACGGCTTCGCCGGTGCATTCCACGGTGAGCTTCGTCAGAGAGCAGAACAGTATGATGACCATGAACAGGATCGCGGTCACCGGAAGGCTCCACGCAGGCATGTCCGAGTGGAAGATCAGGACCATGCAGGCCATGAACGCCAAGGTGGACAGCAGCACGGCTGTGAGCACGAGGAACAGCTTCTTCGGAAGTATCGGGCGGGATTCCCTGAACGACGTTTCCATGCTGGGTGATGCTCGGGAACGTTTATAATGTAGTTGATGGAGAAGACGGGTGGAAAGAGGAAAGGAAGGGCCGAAGCCCTTGATCTGTTTCAGGCCCAGGGGTTCTGGCTCTCGGGCTTGCGGATCCCTACGAGGACGTACTGCTCCCACAGGTACCACTTTTCGTCCTTCGCCTTCCTGAGGTCGATCTGCCTGGGGCTGTCGGCTCCTCCGGAGTTGATCCATACCCTCACGTAGCCCTCGTTGTCGAAGGAGTGGGGATTGGTGGAGATAGTGATGGTGTAGGGCTGGCTGGGAAGGTAGTCGTTAGCAGGAGTGGCTCCCTTGAAGTACGAGCGGGGAACGTAGTCCTGGTCCATGAAGCGGTCCTTGATGAAAGACCTCTGATAATCGCTCAGGTCGGTGGGTCCCTTGAGATACTGGATCATCTTGTAGCACAGCTCCTTGTCCTGAGGGAAGAAGCAGAATGCCAGGATGGTCATGGCAGCGGTGTCGTAAGGAGTGGACAGGGCGGCCTGGGGCATAGCTATGAATTCCTCGTACGTCTCCGGGAGGCTGGAGAACACCACATCCACGGTTTTAGGCGTCTTGGCAGAATCTGTGACAGATTTCGCCATGTTGTTCACGGCTTTTCCAATGTTGTCGAAAAGTCCCATTTGAAAACCTCGTGAGAAATAACAGTTTCATTTGTTAAAATGCTAACGCAGAAACAAGGGAACAAAGGCATGCACAGAACGACATCGTCGAAGCCAGCATCGACCCGATGATGCGGACATTAGTTTTGCCATCATCTACCCATATGCTGGCGGCACCATATTGCTGGCTAATCGATTCGCGTGTCACATCATAGCAATGGTTATATACAACGAATCTATGGAGGGTTTTGTCGGTCCCATAGCTTAGCACGGTTCGAGCGTCCGGCTGATAACCGGAAGGTCATGAGTTCAAATCTCATTGGGACCACTCACTTTCTCCTTTCCTCTCAATTTCTCCCCTTATGACAGTTCGTCACATCTTTTTCAATGCAATTTCGATACGGCTGTCCAGACCGTTGGGCCTGTCCGCGACATCCCTGGTCACAACACCTCGCCCAGACTGGTCGTGACATGCGTGAAAAAGCCCTTCGACCTCTGATCTCATCTTTGTCATGTTCATCCAGAAGGTCGGAGGGAATCCCAGGCTGATATCCTGCGATCGTCCCGCACGTTCGAAAAGATGATTATCGCGATGCCCATTCATGATGCGTGCCTCAAGAGGACGAAAACGTCAACCGCGCCAGATTCTTCGAGTCCAAGCATGCTGTAGGGCTGCTCATGTTCATCGCTGAGCACGAGAGCTGCACCAAGCTGGACATCTTCCAGAGCTATTCCGAGGAGCCTTCCGCATCGGCGATGCTGAGAAAGCTGGAAGATGAGGAGCTCATCTCATCCGAAATGCCCGGGAAGGGCCGCATGAGGTTCGTACTGACGGAGAAGGGGGAGCTGATTTACGGACACCTCCGGTCCATAGGCCGTCTCCTCCGATCATGACGCCGTCGGCTTCTCCTCGTACATGTACTTCGCGCAGAACGGGATCAGGATTCCGCCTATCGCGTTCCCTACGATGACCACTATTATGAAAGCCAGGGAATCCAGCGTGTAGACTCCTGCGGAGCAGAAGTAGAACATGTCGGCTATGCTGTGCTCGAACCCAGCCAAGATGAACACGGGAACGCAGATGAAGGTCGCCAGGGGGCCCTTGCCCTTCTTGAAAGTGTCCGCGGCGATGAACATCAGGATACCGCACAGCACCCCTTTGAAAAGCACAGGGAAGAACAGGAAGTTCTCGAGCTTCTTCTCCACCAGCACCTCCGCGCCGGACAAAGGCATCATGATGCCTAGGATCAGAGTCCCGATGAAGTTCCCGACTATGATGACCAGCAGGTCCACTATGTAGGAAGGCGGATTATCGACCGCGTACCCCACCTTTCCGGTGTAAAGGTCGAGCTTGTAGGTCAGGATCGTGAATAGACCGATGGCGAAAAGGATCGCTCCGACCCACTTGACCTCGCATCCTATGTAGACGCAGCCGCCTATGCCTATGCACATGCCGGCAAGGATGGAACGCAAAAGACACTTGGAGTAATGGCCTTCCATGCTAACTTGGATGGGTACGGACGGACAAATTTTTATATGTTACTCTCGGACAATTCACTTTGTCCAGATAAGTATCATTTTTACAAAGCGAAGTCGTCGAAGAGGGCCAGCAGGATTAGGAGCGCCCTATAAAGATCGAAGACGAGAAACAGATCGAAAACTGGAATGAATAACCGTTAAAACCCCTTCAATCCATACTATGCTCGCGCCTTCCAAGAATCGGGAACCAATGAGCGCATTCAGCAAGGAGACAGGACCATGGCCAATTTGAAGAAGATAACATTGCTGCATTCCAACGACATGCATGGAGACTTCATGGCGGAGAACGTGGACGAGAAGCTCGTAGGAGGAGTGTCCCTTTTGTCCGGGTACATCAACAAGGTGAGACAGGAGGACAAGAACGTCATCTACGCCATCGCCGGAGACATGTTCAGGGGATCCATCATCGATTCCGAATACCAGGGGATCTCCACCATCGAGATCATGAACCTCCTGGGGCCCGACATAGTCACCGTGGGGAACCACGAGGTCGACTACGGAGTGGCCCATCTCCTGTTCCTGGAGAAGTGCGCCGAGTTCCCCATCATCAACGCCAATCTGCACATCACCACCAACAACGCGCGCCTGTTCGAGCCCTGCCATGTGATGCAGATCGACGGGATGAAGATCCTGTTCATCGGAATCCTGACAGAGGCCGTCCTGGCCCAGTGCAAGACCGACGGGCTGATAGGGACGTTCGTGAACGTCGAGGACGCCGCCAACGAGATCGGAAAGATATGCAACACGTACAACGCCGTGGACATCGACTTCACAGTCCTGCTCACCCATATCGGGTTCGAGGAGGACAAGAAGCTCGCGGCCCTCCTGGACCCCGCTTGGGGAGTGGACGTCATCATCGGAGGTCATTCGCACACCCTTCTCAGCGAGCCCTGCGTGGTGAACAACATACCCATCGTCCAGGTCGGAATCGGAACGGACCAGGTGGGACGCTTCGACATCCTCATCAACACCGACGACAACTGCATTGATTCGTACAAGTGGCAGTGCATACCCATAACCGAGGATAACTGCCCCAGGGACCCCGCTATGGAGGAGATCCTCGGAACCTACAAGTCCCGTACGGACGAGAAGTACGGAAAGATAATCACGAAGTTCGTAAGACAGCTCACCCATCCCACGAGGATAAGGGAGACGGAGCTGGGAGACCTGTTCAGCGACGTGCTCAAGGACGCCCTGGGAGTCGACATGTTCTTCCTCGGATCCGGAAGCATACGCAACGAGAGGCTCGGACCCGTCGTGACCAAGGGGGACCTCAACGAATGCTTCCCTTACGACGACGCCGTCCATATGGTGTACGCCACCGGGGCGCAGATCAAGCACATGGTGATGCACACCCTCAGGGACGAGGTGTGGGAAGGCGCCCACAGCGAGTTCTACCAGTACTCCAAGGGCTTGGAGATAGAGTACGACCAGGCCACCCACTCCTTCCTGAAGTTCAATTTCGAGGGCGAGCCTGTCAAGGACGACCAGGTCTTCACCGTCGGCCTGCAGCACTTCCACTACCTCAACATGAAGGACTCCTTCGACATCACCGTGAAGGAGCTCCGCATGAACCGCAGGGACCGCGTGATATCGACTTCATGCACGCAGGTCATCGAGGAGGCACTCCAGGTCGGACAGCACCAGAACGCTGAAGGAAAGGGAAGGCTTATACTCCACCTGGTGTAAACGGGCATGGGTCGTCGATACCGGCGGCCCTGCCTTACCATCGGGGGAAGCCATGAAAGGAAACCTGAACACCCTGAAGAAGATCTGCCATTACGCTTCTGCGGCCATGCTCGTAGGAGCCGTCGTTCTGGCCGCGCTCATCGGATTCACGCTCGTCTTGTCCGCAGGGGCCGCGATGGGGGACGGAGGCTTCTCCGACCTGCTCTCGACATGGGTGGGATCGGACGACGTGACCGCTGCCTCCGGGATCGCCGCCGTCGTCGAGATGCTGATGATCCTGTCCCTCGGGCTCGTCACCGTGGTGGTCATCTACAGGTTCATGAAGGCCATCGAGAGGGAGCACAGCCCGTTCAACACCGAGAACGTGGACGCGATGAGGTTCCTTTCGAAGACGTACCTGATCTTCTCCGTCTTGTTCGCCGTGGTAGACTGGATAGCACGCGAGAGCCTGACGATAGCCATGTTCCTCTTCTTCGGATCGATCCTGGTCGGCGTGGTGATCTACTGCCTCGCGTTGGCGTTCCGCTACGGAAGCGTCCTGCAGAAGGAATCCGACGAGACGCTGTGAGGCGGACATGACGATAATCCTCAGGCTGGACAGGGTGATGGCGGACAGGAAGATGTCCCTCAATCAGCTCGCTGAAAAGGTCGGAATATCGAACGTCAACCTTTCCAACATAAAGACCGGCAAGATAAGCGCCATCAGGTTCTCCACCCTGAACGGCATTTGCAAGGCTCTGGGATGCCAGCCGGGAGACATCCTGGAGTATGTCGAGGACGAGGAGGGGGAAGACCCCCCTTCAAGCCTCTGAAGCCAATTCCTTCTCCATCCTCTTCCTTCCGAACAGGACGGAGTCCATGAACGCGACCCAAAGGACCTCTACGACTATGGAGGTCGCGATGGCCACCATCGCCACGGGAGCGAGCCCGGTGGGTCCGAGGACGGCCATGCAGGTCGCGATCGCTATTCCCTTGTTCTTGTAGGACGTCATCAGGATGTCGGTGACCCTCTGGGACCAGTGGATCCCTGCCTTCTTCTCGACGACCTCTACGCCGATACCAAGCCCGAAGGACCTGAGGGCGGCGATCAGCAGGAACGCTATGAAGATCCAGGCGTCTCCGGCGAACTTGGTGGAACCGACGGAGAGCCACACCAGGAAGAAGATGCAGCAGTTCAGGAACACCGCCATGTAGTCCTTGTTCATCTTGACCTTGGTCAGGAGCCTGGACACCACCAGCGGGACGGCTATGAGCTCGATGACGGTGACGACCACGTTGGTCATGTCGACGAGCTCACCGAGGGCGAGCCAGACGATGAACGGGATCCAAGCCAGAGCGATCACGTAGACCACTATGGTGCCTCTCATCGCATGCTCCATGTCCCCGTTGAGGATGTACGAGAGGGGACCTACAGAAGCGGCGAAAGGCGTAGCGGCGATGAACACCAGACCCATGGCCTGAGCGCCGAACTCGGTGTCCTTCAGAAGGAAATACCCAGCTAGGGGGATGATCGAAGAGACGACGAGACCCAGGATCACAGCCCTGAGAACGGATCTCTTGTGTGTCAGAGGATTCAGGTTCTCGTAAGGAATCCTGGAAAGGGACACGGTCAGCATCACTGCGAGAGTGATGACCGTCAGATTCGAACGCACGTCGGCGGTCAGCACCCCTCCAGGGAACACGCCTCCGAAATTCGTCGCCAGCGCGACGACCAGAGCCAGTGTCATCATGAATGCGCTGCTCTTGAGGAGCGTTATCGCGGACATGGGCACCCCATTAATGTTTTTCATTTTAAATTTAACGATAATCATTAAAAATTTAATTTTCTTCAATATTGCACCGTTAAATACCAAAATACTATGGGGTAACGCATGGCAGGTGTCAAGCCGGTTAAAGCCGGATGGTACAACGTCTTCAGACCGTGGACGCTACACGGAGCGATAGTGCCGGTTCTGATCGGAGGAGCCGTGGCCTACCACGACGGGAGCTTCGACTTGCTCATGTTCCTCCTGGTGCTGGCCGGAGGCATACTTCTGCAGTCGGCGGCGAACATCCTCAACACCTACGGCGACTTCAAGAAGGGAACCGACACGGTCGAGAACGAGACCAGGTCCCCCGAGCTCGTCACCGGCGCCCTTAAGCCGAAGTCCGTATTGAAAGCAGGGATCGCATGCATCGGAATCACCTGCCTGATCGGTCTGGTGTTCATCTGGCACGTGGGATGGCCCATCCTGATCTACGGGATCCTGGGCGTCATAGGCGCGGGAACCTACACCATATGCGGCTCATACAAGTACCTCGGACTGGGCCAGATCAGCGTGTTCGTCATGATGGGGCTTCTGATGCCTCTCGGAACATACTGCGTGATGACGGGGGAGATGTTCTCCTGGGAGGTGTTCCTCCTGTCCCTGCCGAACGCTTTCATGATAACGGCTGTCCTGTCCGGGAACGAGATGCGCGACTACTACGAGGACAGGAAGGCGGGAGTCGGAACGCTCTCGCAGCACATGTCCTACGAAAGCGGGATGAAGCTGTACCTGTTCGAGAACATCGTAGCGTTCCCGATCCTCCTGGTTCTGATAGCTTCAGGAAGCGCACCTTTATGCACTGCGCTTGCTTTCCTGACGCTGTACGACCTGTACAAGCTCGTGGAGAACAGCAGGAAAGCCCCGACGGACCCGCATTGCAGCTTCATGCTCGTGCCTCTGGCATTCAAGATGAACTGGCATTTCGGCGTGCTTCTGGTGATCGGATACCTGATTCAGTACTACGTGCTGCCCCTGGTGATGTGAGATGGCCGAGGAAGAGCTCAAGAAAGGAAACCAGTTCGAAGGCAAAGAAGAGTACATCAAGGATGTCTTCACCGAGATCGCTGACTACTACGACGAGATGAACGACATCATGTCCATGGGAATGGTCCAGGGCTGGCACAAGTTCATGATGAAGAAGGCCGGCGACATCTCCGGGAAGAAATGCCTAGACGTGGGCACCGGGACAGGGGAGATCGCGTTCCATGTCGCCAGGACAGCCGGAGCCGGATCCACCGTCATCGGAGTGGACATCACCCCCAAGATGCTCGAGCTCGCCGAGAAGAAGGAGAAGGAGCTCGACCTGCCCGTCAAGATAGACTGGCGCGTGGGAGACGCCCTCAAGCTCGAGTTCGAGGACGACACCTTCAACCTCGTCACATCAGGATACATGCTCAGGAACGTCACCGACATCCTCCAGGCCGTCAGCGAGATGCACAGGGTGCTGGCTCCCGGTGGGAAAGTGGTCGTCGCAGAGCTCTCCAAGCCCAAGAACGCCGTCGTCCGCTTCTTCTACAACATCTACATGAAGAGGGTCAAGAGGTACGGCCGCAAGTACGACAAGGGCAAGTCCATCGACGGAAGGCAGTCCGCGTACCAATGGCTCACCACCTCGATAGAGGGATTCCCCTACGGCGAGGACATGGTCAAGATCTTCAGAAAAGCCGGTTTCGAGGACGCCAGGTACTTCGTGAAGTCCTTCGGGGCCGTCAACATCTATGTGGGCACGAAATGAAGGATTACGAGCTGTACATCTTCGATTTCGACAACACATTATTCGACACCAGCATCGGGCTGGCCGCGATCCTGAACAACGCCTTCCCGCCAGTAGGGCTGCAATACGACGAGTCGATGTTCCAGGACCTCGTCGGGATGACGATGGAGCAGATCTTCGACAAGTTCGTAGGGGACGAGTCGAAGCGCGAGATATTCTACGAGAAGTTCAGAGAGGTCGTCCACTCGGACGCCTATCTCAAAGGAGCGCCGTTCCCGGATACGAAGGAGACCTTCGAGGAGCTCATGAGACGCGGGAAGCACATAGCCATAGCTTCGGGTAAGTTCAGGTTCAAGATACTGAAGCTCATGGAGGTCCATGGGATGGCCCATCTCATCCCGGAGGTCGTCATCGGCTACCACGACACCGAGAAGCATAAGCCCGACCCGGACCCCATTCTGAAGGCTATGTCCTATTTCGATCTCCCTGAAGAGACTATAGTCTACGTCGGCGACAGCCCTCACGACGCCCTCGCCGCGAGGAACGCCGGAGTCGATTCCGTCATCGTGAACAGGCACAACGGCCTCACGCCCGACGGGATCGAATGCACCTGGGAGATCAGCTCTCTGAAGGAGCTCCTCGTCTGAACCCGCTCACTGCTGGGAATTGAGGCGCATCAGCACCTCGTAAGCCGGCTCGTACCCTGCGCTGGCAGCCTTGGTGAGCCATTCCACGGCCTCCTGGAACTCCATGCGAGCCTGGTTGGACAGACCCATCGCTCCGAGGTTGTACATCGCCGTGGGCTCCCCCTGTTCGGCGGAAGTCCTGAAGCGCTTCTCGGCCTCCTTCGGCTTCCCCGCATCCAGAGCGATCGTTCCCAGCATCGTGTGCGCGAGCGCGAATCCCTTGTCGGCGGCGGACGAGAACCATTCGACAGCCTTCGCCTGGTCGGGTTCGCCCAGATAGTCGCCCATGTACAGCAGGCCGATGTTGTACTCGGCCTTCACATCGTCCTTCAGAGCGGCGGTGAGGAAGTACTCCTCCGCATCCTTGTACTGACCCCTCTCGAACAGTATCCCGCCCATGCACAGGCAGGCGTCGGAATCTCCCTGGTCTGCGGCCAGACGGAAGAACTTCTCGGCTTCCTCGTGGTCCACAGGAACACCTTCTCCGGAATCCAACATGAACGCGAGGTCGTACTGGGCATCCGATTCGCCCATCTCGGCGGCCTTCCTGTAGAGCTCGGCGGCCTTCGCCTTATCCTGGGGTATACCGTCGCCGTTGCGGTACATCGATGCCAGAACGCATATGGAATCGGCGTCCCCGAGCTCGACGGCCTTGGAGTACCATTCGGCGCCCTTCTTCTTGTCGGCTGCCACTCCTTGACCTGCGGAGTACATCGCTCCGAGGTTCTTCATGGCCTGGGCGCTTCCCATCGAAGCTGCCTTCTCGAAGCATTCCAAGGAGCGTGCGGGGTCCTTTCCCGAATACAGGAAGCCCATGTTGCACATCGCTCCGGGATCCCCTGCCTCGACGGCCATGGAGAGAAGCCTCTCCGCTTCGGCGAGATCGGATTTCACCCCTTCTCCCACTATGTACATGTATCCCAATGAGGAAGCCGCCTTGACGTTGCCCGATTCGATAGCCTTCCTGTAATATGACACCGCACGGGGGAGATCCTTCTTCGTCCCGTCCCCTTCGCGGAGCATGCGGGCGACCTCCGCCATCGCTTCCGCATCGCCCGAATCGGCCTTGGCTGCTGCTTCCTGGAATTCCATGATTCGAGCATAGCGGTGCCTATGATATTGGTTGCGGTTTGCCATGAAAAACAATTAAACCGAAGTCGCATAATCATATACATGAAGAAGCTGCTGATATTCGATCTGGACGGGACTCTGTCAGATTCTTCCGAGGGGATACTCTACTGCTACAGGAAGACGGGCGAAGCCTTCGGAAAGACGGATGTCCCTGAGAAATCCCTCAGGAGCGGCCTCGGAGGGCCTTTCGTCGAGAACATGGTCAGGATTCTAGGAATCCCGCAGGAGAAGATCATGGACGGAGTGAAGGTCTACGTCTCGCATTACATCGAAAAGGGATTCTCCATGTGCTCCGGGTTCCCCAGGACCAGGGAGGCTCTTGAAGGGCTGAGGGCCAAGGGATACATCCTCTGCGTCGCCACCATGATGGTCGAGGAGTTCTCGATAAAGACCCTTGAGAAGCTCGGTATACGCGACCTCTTCCTCTCTGTCAGAGGAACGAACCTCAAGACCGCCATATCCAAACGCGAGCTCATCGAGAAGTGCCTCGCGGATGCGGACGCCACCGTGGAGGAGGCCGTGATGATCGGAGACTCCCTCGACGATCTGGATGCGGCCGAATCCATAGGGATGGACTTCGTGGCGGCTTCCTACGGATACGGGCTCCCCAAGGAGCTCTGCGAGGAGAGAGGCATCACCTACGTTGAGGAGCCTATCGGCCTCTGCGACGTCCTCTGAATCAGCACCTGTTGGTCTTTATCATCCACCAGCACAGCGAGAAGAACACGAGGGTGTAGATAGCCATCATCAAGATGGAGTCCAGAGGGATCGCCGTATCGAGCATTATCGCCCTCATGAGCTGGCTCACGTGCGTCAGCGGCAGAAGATAGGTGGCGACCGCCGCCCAGGCCGGGAGCGCGGATACGTTGAACAGAGTCCCGCACAGGAAAGTCATCGGAACTATGACCGTTCCGGAGATCAACGAGAGCGTGTTCGTCTTCTGGACGGCCATCCCTGCCAGCAGGCCGAGCAGGGAGAACATGAACGAGGCGAAGAGCACCAGGAGCAGCGCCCACGGCGAGATGACGACCGACGGAGCTATCAGGTGACCTACTATCATTATGACGATGCAGCTCAGAGTGGCACGGATCACGCCCGACGCCGTTTTCCCTATGACGACAGACGTTATATGGATAGGACACAGGAGCATCTCGTCGAAGCTCATGTAGAACAGCCTTTGCACCAATATCTTCATTGACACGGTGCTGAAGGTGGCCGAAAGGGTGGTCAGAGCTATGATTCCGGGAACGATGAAGACGATGTAGTCCTGTCCTCCCCCCATGCTCCCTCCGACTCCGTATCCGAAAGCCAGAAGGTACAGCAGAGGTCCCACGAGACCCGTGAGAAGCGTCTCCGGAAGGTTCTCCTTGATGTAGCAGAGGTCTCCCCAGGCTACGCGGTAGGATTCGTCTATGATGTCCCAGGCGATCACTGGAGCTTCCCCCTGGTGTTGCCTGAAAGCTCGAGGAACACGTCCTCCAGTGTGGTCCTGCGTATGTTGTAGAACTCCCCTCCCTGCGTCTCCGCGAACGATTTGGCCTCCTCCCTGGACCGGAAGTGATGGGGGATCGTCTTGCTCCCTTCGGTGACGTCCACGGTTATCCTCCCGATCATATCCCTGAGCTCCTCCACCGTCCCTATAGCTGTGAGCTTGCCCCTGTCGATGATCGCCACCCTGTCGCAGAGGGATTCGGCCTCCTCGATGTAGTGGGTGGTCAGGAATATGGTGGTCCCATGAGAGTTCAGAGTCCTGACCAGCTCCCATAGAAGATGGCGGGACTGCGTGTCCAAGCCGGCGGTGGGCTCGTCCAGGAAGAGGACGGAAGGGTCGTGCAATATTGAGCAGACTATGGCCGCCTTCCTCTTCCATCCTCCGGACAGGTCGGCGATCTTCTTGTCCATGTGCTCTCCGAGGCCCAGAGTCTCCGAGAGCTCCTTAACCCGCTCCTCCATGACGTCCTTCGGGATCTTGTGGAGCATCGCATGATACTTGATGTTCTGACGGACGGACAGGTCCTTGTCGAGGCTGATGTGCTGCTGCGCGATGCCTATGCAGCGCCTGGCTGCCAGGTAATCGGAGGAGGAATCGTGCCCGTCGATGACGATCCTCCCCGAGGTAGGCCTCTGGATGGTGGTTATGGCCCTTATGGTGGTGGTCTTCCCGGCGCCGTTCGGACCTAGAAAACCGAAGATCTCACCGCGCTTGATGCTGAAAGTCAGATCGTCTACTGCGGTGAAATCTCCGAAGCGTATCGTCAGACCCTCGACCTGTACGATGGCGTCGTCGGACATCGACAAACGCCTCCTGACGCCACGTACTTCACCATAGGCCGAGAAGCATTCTGACAGTATTTATGGATATATGTGCCATAATGCACATGGTATTCATCCTCGATACCGCCGCTCCAGGATGGGCCGATCAGTGCTGCTCGTCCTCTGGCACGCGTTCCAGGGTGATCCTGACCCAATCGTTGTATCCCAGGCCCATGAGCTTGACTTCGCTCGTCAGGTGTACGACCAAACTGTTCCCGTTCAGCTTGATCCTCTTGTCAGCTTTTATGACATCGTTCATTGACTGTTCCCTCCAATAGATGCGAGTTTTTGCTACCCGCATCCCCAATTCTGCAAAAGTATTGCTTGATATAACTATTGTTCGATGAAATAAATGTCATAGTTGTAATGTTTGTAATAATTGTAATAACTGTAATAATTTATGCCGTTCGCCCGCCTACAAGGTACTAAAATATTTATTAATAGATAAATTTGGATTCTAAACCGAGATAAATTCGATCCCAATTTCCCTCAGAAGGCATCAAGGATGGCTGGATTAACCATTGCAACTCTAACTCCCGTTTTTGATGGTATACATCCCTCGATTGATGCTCTTTCTCCAGGTGCCCGTATGTCTGGCCATGTCCCTATCAACGTCGGGACAGTTATA
>JAEEGF011449857.1_pt1 | contig 28696 bp, 34 predicted proteins | sample 9134171 | NCBI WGS metagenome assembly JAEEGF01 (sample SAMN16246542, study PRJNA631951) | gut metagenome | biome: gut microbiome; feature: rumen; material: AP-attached | host: Bos | place: Iran: Karaj | collected 2018-10 | reverse complement strand
TCGTTATGCATCAAATGACCGGTATCCAGCATGATGCCCTTTTTTGTGTATTCGATACCATCGAGAAGTCTTTTTGTAAGGCCCGGATCAGTAAATCGGAATCCCGGTTGCCAAAGGTTCTCGACCAAAAGCCAGCCACCATATCCTTTGAGGTCTTCCTCAAGAGAATTCAGCACCTCACAGGTCGCATCGATGATCTCGGAATCTTCATGCAGATATTCCTCGGAGAAGGATTCGCGGATAGTGGCATTCGAGACATGGAAAACGAGGTATTCAGCTTCATAATACTTCGCAAAAGCAATGTCTTTCCTAAATCGCGAAAGGATGCCGTTTCGGTCGTTTCCAAAGTAGTACTTATTAATCTCTTCATCCGTCCCAAATTCCCGAATGAGAGCGTCATGGTCGTACTTCCACATGTCGATCCAGTATGGAAAGTAGCACATATGGATACCGACAACTTTGTCCCTGGGGATGACGTGTTCTTTGTCTTCATCGAAACACATAAGTTCGATGCCGTCGAATCTCTCCAGAATCCTGAGAAAAGCATTCGATGTCCTGACCCTTTCGAGATCAGAACTCTCAGTCGTAAGGTTAAGCGTCGTCTTCATCAGTCTCACCATCTAAATGGGAAAGAATGGAATTGATGAGAATGGGATGGATCAGATTGGGTGCCTTCTGACCTCCGATGAGCTTGGTATGCCAGCCCTGACAGGGAGCAACAAACCATTCAAAAGGTTCTCTCTTGGCTTTCTCCTTAATGAAAGTGCTCATGATAGCCATGACTGTGCCGCCATGGGCAACGATGACCAGGTCCTTGATTCCTTTACGCTTGGCAGTACCCAATACTTCTCTGAACGCCGAGATTACTCTGGGCATGAAGTCGGCAAGGCTCTCGCCCTCAGGAGCTGTTCCCAGACCATTGTCATCGAGCCATTGTTTATAATCAGGATCGTCCTTCATCTCATCAGACGTACGGCCTTCGAACTTACCGAAGTCCATCTCCCTAAAGTCCGGTACTTCGATCTGTTCGGCATCAGGAAACCACAATGCGGCCGTCTCTTTGGCCCGTTTCATAGGACTGACAAAAACCGCCTTGGGAGACAGATCAGGACGATTATTCCTGACCTCATCAGCACCGATATCGCACAGACTCATGTCGGTCCTGCCGATATATCTTTTCTCGATATTCATCTGAGTCTTGCCATGACGAAAAACGTATACTTCCATATCTATCCTTTGATCACTGTAGGGATACCGCAGATCATCCTTACTATCCTGTCTGCCCTGTTCCCCAGTAACGTACATAATCCGCCGGACTTCTCTCGAAGCATCCGGCTCTCATATTCTACAGGAATAACTCCCATCCCTACTTCCTGACAGATGACGACATCCTTTTTTGCTAATACTTCAGCAAGGTCCGCGATATCGACAGAATCGATATGATCAAGGACATATTTTTCTACTCCATAGATGACGGGAGCAGATGAATACGGATCCTGAGAAAAAACATCTTCAGCGTATCCAAGCGAACATACATAAGTCTTCCTTCCCGATGACATACCACCGATCACGAGTATCATATGACCATCCCCACTACCACTGCGGCCAGCATCACCAATTCTGAATACTGGATCATATAACCGATGCAGTCACCGTTGATCCCACCGAAATGTCTGCGGCATCTGAACGCCAGAACGATATCGGTGATCACACAGGCAACCAGGCTGATGAAGGTCATCTTATAAGACACATACGCCAGATACAGGGCACAAGCCAAAACGATGATCAGAGCGATTAGCATGGATGCAGTCCTCGATGCGCCTGCTCTGACCGTAGCAAGAAAACCATTTTCCGACATCAGCGGGAAATTAAATGCAAATGGAACGACTATACCGCGGCTCAGGATAAAGATCGCGCCCAGGAAGAGTGGGTCTGCAGCATTGAAGAAGTAACTGATCGACAATACAGCAAACAGCAGGTAATAAACGATGAGCCCCACCACAGCAAACGTCCCGATGTGAGGATCCTTAAGAATCTCCTTTTTCTTTTCTCTGTCTGCCCGGCTGGAAACAGCATCGATAACATCAGCAAAGCCATCTGCATGAAGCCCACCCACGATGAGGATGGGGATCACGGCAGCAACGACTCCGACTAAGAGTGGATCAAAACCAATTTTACCGGCACATAATACCCACAGGTAGATGACAAGATAAATGATGATCCCTACTATCGGAAGAAATCCCATGACATATCTGAGGTCATCTTCCCGGAAGTCTGATTTCGGAGAAGGGATCCGTGAGAAAGTCGCAAGCGCTGTAAAAAAAGATCTCAAAACTGTCATAGCTACTTTATCCTGACAGCACTGCCGCAGATCATTTCATAAACCTGGTCAAAATATGCTGCAAGCGTGCAGTTGATCTTACCGACTGTCCGTATATAGTTTAACGTAGACTGGGAATAAGAGACATCGAAAGCTGATCCAACTTCGTTCGTCACCACGATCAGATCGTCACACTGTTCAGAGAGTTTTCCGATGCCATCGATGATCTTCTGATACACGTCTCTTTCATTCCCCTCTTCATCAAACATCTCATTATCAAGCAGAGTGCAGACGCATTCCAAAAGCACCGATCCTCTCTCGGGGAAGATTACATCTCCGATATCTGTCGATTTTTCGATGGTAATGATATCGGACCCCTCACGTCGGCGGCGATGTTTTCTGATCTTCTCGATGCATTCCGGATCGGAATACCGCATCGTTGCAACATAATATCGAGGGCTTTTAGATGCAAGCAGCAGTTTTTCGGCAAAAGTGCTCTTGCCTGAAGATGCTCCGCCGGTAATAAGCGTCCTCATATGATTAATACCCCAGATCGGAATATGTGACGGTATCGGTGTAGACCGACAATGTCATATCGAGGATGGGGATCAGGCATACGGCTCCCGTCCCTTCTCCGAGACGCATTCCGGCATCCAGTACCGGCTTCAACCGCAATTCGTCCATGATCAGTTTAAAAGCAGGCTCAGCCGATACGTGGCTGGGGAGCATATAATCAACAGTCTTCGGACACAATCGGCTGGCACAGAGAGCGGCAGCAGCACTTATCACACCATCGATGATGATGGGAACGCCATTCATGGCAGCTCCAATGTAAAGACCCGTCATATGAACGATATCGAATCCTCCGACTTTCGACAGGACATCCATCGGATCATCCCTTTTTGGTCTATTGATATCGATAGCTTTTCTTATAATCGCTGCTTTGCGGGCAAGTCCATCATCGGAAAGACCAACACCTGGGCCGGTAGTATCATCAGGATCGAGCCCAAGTAGCGCCGCAGTTACAGCACTGGTTGTGGTCGTATTGCCGATGCCCATCTCACCGGTAGCAATGATCTTATAACCGTCACGTTTGAGTCTGGTAACAAAAGTGACGGCTTTACTGATAAGGAATTCCGCCTGAGCAAGGGTCATGGCAGGTCCAATAGACATATCTGCAGTCCCGTTTCCGGCACGATGATCGATGATGCTGTCGTCATCGAGTTCTGTGAACATGCCGCAGTCACAAGTGATCACGTCCGTATCACACTTCTTTGCCATGGAACCGACCGATGATCTCTTCTGAGCGATATATGATGTCATGATGGCAGTGACAGAGCTGTCGGTCATGGCGACTCCCTGCTTCGTCACACCATTGTCAGCACAGGAGACTACTACGCATCTTTTGGAAATGTCAGGGGATACTGTCCGCTGAATACCGCAGAGCTTAGTTATCATTTCTTCGAGCCTGCCGAGAGATCCAATAGGTTTTGCGACCTTGTCCCATTTTTCTCTCGCAGCATCGAGAGCAACCTTATCCAGACATTGGATACTGGAATCTATCTCTCTAAAATCCATCAGTTTCTCCACTGCTCCAATAGCTGTCTCTGCCAATCGTATACATCCATAGAATAAACCTTTTTGAGGTTATCTCTCGTGACGACATCCTGTATCTCACCGTAGCTCTCGATAATACCGTTATTGAGCAGAACTGCATGGGTACCGTATTTTCGGGCCAGATTCAGATCATGGACCACCGAGATGATCATATGGTCTTTTTCTTTCAGCCATTCAGACAGGATGGCAAAGATATCGCGCTGATAAAGAAGATCAAGATGATTGGTAGGTTCATCCAATATCATGATGTCGGGATCCTGGGCAAGAAGCTGTGCCAAAAAAACTCTTTGTAATTCACCGCCGGAAAGCGCCAGAACGGATTTCTTTTCCATCGCCTTCATATCAGTCTTCTCTAAAGCGCTCTCGATATGATCTTCACCGTCATCTTTACCGCTGATGACACCCTTCGAATAGGCATAACGACCCAGCCCGACGACTTCTCTGACGGTGAAGTCATAACTCACATAATGATTCTGTTCTAGTACTCCCACTCTCTGGGCATATTCATTGCTCTTGAAAGTCTTGATATCACGGTCATCTAAATAGATATCTCCGGTATAATCGACACCTCTGGCGATAGCGTTCACAATCGTGGACTTTCCGGCACCGTTAGGACCGATGAGCATGACCCACTGAGAAGAAACCGAATCAAAAGAAACGCCTTTGAGCACTTCCAAAGTGCCATAGCTCACTCCCAGATTGTTTATGCTCAGCTTTATCATTTGGCTTTTCTCGTCCTGTAAAAGATGATCACAAATACGATTGCACCGACAAAAGATGTCACGATGCCCAGTCTCAGTTCCAAAGGAGAAATGATAGTCCTGGCAATGAGATCCGCCAGCATCAGGAAGATCGCTCCGCCAAAGAGCGAAGCAGGCAGTAATTTCTTATGATTAGGTCCGACGATCATCCTGATGATATGCGGAGTAACGAGGCCCACAAAACCGATGGATCCTCCGATAGATACACAGACTCCGATCAGGATCGATACCATGATCATGATGGTGAGACGGGTCTTTTTGATGTTGACGCCGATATGGCGGGCATTGTCCTCCCCGATCGCAAAGGCGTTCAGTTCAGACGAGTGCATGATGATGACACTGCCGCATATGGCCAAAGCGACAAAAAGTATCAGAGCGTTATAATAGCTGCTTCCCGAAAGCGAACCCATAGTCCAGAAAGTGATCTCACGAAGCTTATGGGAGGCAAAAGACGTGATGAGCGCCAGTATGCTGGAGGCAAACATCGAGAAGATGACACCGATCAAAATAATCGTGTTCGTCGATAACGAATAGTCCATCTTATAGGATAAGGACAGGATAAAGAGCATCGACAGGAATGCAAAAAGCATCGCCATCAGCATGGTAGCAGTAACCGGGGAATTAGGGATATAAAGACCGATCGCAATGGCGATCACGGCGCCCAATGCAGCACCGGAAGACACACCTAGTGTCGAACCGTCGGCCAACGGATTCTTGAGAAGGCCCTGCATGGCACCGCCGCAGATGGACAGAGCAGCACCGCTGAGTGCTACACAGATCACCCTGGGAAGCCTTACAGAAACGATGATGGAATATACGAACTCTAATTCTTCAGGGACAGCAATCTGAGTTATCGCATGCCAGATCGCCTTGATAGTATCTGTGAAAGAGATGTTGACGCTGCCGATCGCGATACAGGCTACGAATACCAAAAACATAATGAGCGCCAGGACCACGTAGTCGAAAACCACAAATCTATCATTTGTCCGTAAGTCTCTGATGCTCATTATGTTCTTAGCTACCTAAAGATTACTTAGTGATGAAATCATGCAGCATGGTGGCACCATCTGCAAGTCGGGGACCGGGACGAGAAAGCTCATTGTTGGGAAGATCGAGGATTGCCTTATTCTTCACAGCTGTGATGTTTCCCCAGCCGGCACGGGACATGATCTCTTCCTCGGGCATGGGACCCTCGCCATAGTACATGGTGATGGTCAGGATGTAGTCAGGGTTCTTCTGGATGACCTGTTCTTCTGAGACTTCGGCCCAACCCTGGACATCGTGGAAGATATTGGTCAGACCCATCATGGTCGCGACCTCATCCATGAATGTTCCTTCACCGGCAGTCCAGAGGCCCCACTGAAGAGGAGAAACTTCGAAGTAGATGGTCTTACCTTCGCCGCCCTTACCGACCTTCTTGAAGGTATTCTTCATGCTGTCGACGAGCTTCTTTGCTTCTTTCTGTTTTCCCATGAGATCACCGAACATGGTGATGGCTGTATAAACGCCTTCGATGTCCTGTGCATTAGAGATGACGACCTGGATACCGGCAGCTTCGAGCTGCTGGACCTGTTCTTCGGTCTGAGCCATGGTGGCCATAGCTACCAGCTGAGGTTTGAGAGCAATGATCTGTTCGATATTGGTCTCATAACCTGATTCGACAGCGGGTACATCCATGACTTCAGCGGGATAATCGCAATATGCACCGCGTCCGACTACGGCTTCACCGCAGCCGAGAGCATAGAGGATCTCGCAGTCAGCTGCAGTAAGTGCAACAATGCGAGTCGCAGGCTCGTCCAGAGTGATGGTCCTGCCGAGCATGTCGGTAACGGAAACCTTGCCGCTGTGGTTATTGCCGTTACAGGCGACCGCAGGGACAGCCATCATGAGCACTGCAAGAAAAACGAGTAGTAGCTTTTTGATGTTTTTCAAGAAACACCCTCCTTCATTTTTTCAAGAGAACAGAGCAAGAGAGTCATTCTCAACTCTTGAAAGAGGGTATTAGGATATGCGCACGAAACACGCACAGCTGCACCCCATCCCAGGAGTAATTACATGTACGATTCGGTCTCCCGGCTCAGCTTCAACCTACTCGAGCGTCTTCCCGCATTATGCAGTGACATCGTTGCTCTTTCGTCGACCTTACGGTTACTGGGGTAGCTCAGTTTTAACTGATTCCCACGGAGCTTCAAACTCCGGCATATCGCTATGCAACCATACACGCTGTTCGCTTGTTAGGGATATTTTACTACAAAAACGGTCCGTATTGAATAATCGGCTAGAGCCGTGTGAACCAGACTTCGGTCGTGCCCTCGCCGCCGCGGGCACCTTCGGCGGTGTTGTAGGATTCAACAATGGTACAGTTATCGAGATAACGTCGCGTCTCGAGTTTCAAGACACCGGTACCTTTTCCGTGAATGACATATACTCGCAGATAATGCTGCCTGTAACTCCTATACAAAAAAGCTTCTAAGGCTGGAATAGCCTCATCGACAGTCATTCCGTGGAGATCGATCTCATCATTCATAACAAGATTGATTCTAACATAATGTCAGGGAAAAATATTCCGAACATGGTAACAAAAAAATAAGCTCCCAAGGGAGCTTATAAAAATGCCTCAGATCAGATTGGGGGAGCAACCTAATCTGCGTGCGGCCTATAGATGACCATTCCATCCGGTGTCTGCAATGTCACCTGACTGGAATGGAAATAACGAGCAACTCCTTCACAGACCAGCATCACTTCGTCGAGTGATTTTGTCGGCTCGGGATATATCTCCGGAATATCGATGCTTACGTCTTTTCCTATCATATCCCGATGTGTCCATAAAGCTTTGCCCATATCGATAGGAAGAAAGAATTCACATTTAGAACTGACGAATGCCAATCCGCCAAACTTTCTGATAATTTTTCCTTCCATCGATCGTTTGCTCATTAACTCGCTTCACTTTTTAATTAAGACACTACTATTATAAGACTTTATTATTTAAATATCAAATAATTTTTATATAGTACACTCAACTATTGTCACAAAACATAATTACTGTTATTATCCAAACGAACAAATAATGTAAGGAAACCACCATGGAAAATATCGATCTGCTCAAAGAAGAATTAAAGGCCGCAGAGGAAAACATCCCCTTTGCGACCGTCACTATACTTTCCGCTGAAGGAACTACGACACGCAGCTACGGAAAGATGATCGTATACCCCGACGGAAATATCAAAGGAACCATCGGCGGCGGCACTGCCGAACTCATGGCTATCAAAGACGCCGTAAAATGCATCGAAGACAAGACCAATGCAGTAAAAGCCTACGATACTGTTTCAAAGGCATCAGAGTTGGGCAAAGTCTGCGGCGGCAAACTTACTGTATTCATCGAGGTCTTCGGCTCACGTCCGCTGATCCTTCTTTGCGGAGCAGGACATGTCGGCACCGCAACAGCTAAACTGGCAAAACTCTCCGGATTCCAGACTCTCATGCTGGATGACCGCGATGACGATTTCGTTAAAGAGTCCGCCAAATTTGCCGACAAGTTCATGAAAGTCGATTCTTTCGCAGATGCAATCAAAGAATTAAACCTTCCCGGTGAGCTTTATGTAGTAGTGGCAACTCACAGTCACGCATTGGACGCCCAGGTCATGTCCGTGATCTTCGACAAAAAGCCTAAATATATCGGCATGCTGGGAAGCAAAATGAAGATCAAACACATCTTCGGTTTGCTTAAAGACAATGGCATCTCAAAAGAAGATCTCAGTCATGTTTACAGCCCTATCGGCCTGAACCTCGGCGGTGAAAAACCTGAAGAGATAGCATTTGCCGCATTGGCACAGATCATGATGGTCAAGAACGACATCAAAGATGCCAATGGTATCAGATACGATATAAACGAGATCCTGGGAGAAAACTAACTGACGTTAGTCCATACCGCGGTCATAAGCATCAAAGAAAGCTGTCCAGAAATCGATCGTTTTCGGAACGATGATAGGTATTTCTATACCAAGCTTGATGCCGACACGCCCAAATGAACGTTTCCTGAAATCACCGATACACGTCGCAACCACGCGGTTATTGTTCAGTGCACGGATGATATCATTGGTCTTTTCTTTGCTGCATGCAATGATCATAGAACCATTGCCGAGGGTGAAATGCGGATCCAGTCCGAAGATGCTGCAGATATTGTTGCATCTCTCATCCATGGGCAGTTTAGAGTAATCTATACAGAAACCTTTGCCGGCGTTCTCCGCCAGATCGAATATGCTCCCCAACAATCCTCTGTCTGCAACATTCCAGACACCATGGATATCGGAACCTCGTCGCATAAGACTGCTGACAACCGACAGCTCGGTCCTGATGCTGACCTCATCGAAAATGTTCAGGCTATCCTGTACAAATCCTTCGCCGTACTGTTTGGAAATAGTATTGGGGAACATCGCTAACAACATCGCGGAAGCCGCAATGCCGGGATATTTGGTCACGATTATGGCGTCATCTTCCTGTATCGAAGCAGGTGTCAGATAACCACCCTTTTTTCCCTCGGAAAAGACCGTGATACTGCCTATCATCGGGAATTCGCTCTTGGCAGAACGGACAACTTTCGTCGAAGCGATCCCTACACCATATTCTGTCGCTGCCGCAGCGATACTCTTCAGTATCTCGGCAGCAGAATTATCATCGCAATTATCAGGCAACGATAAGAAGACACCCAGCTGCTTCATCTGAAGCATCGATACGGAAGCAGTTCCAAAGACTGTCTGCATCGAAAACCAAACAGCATTCTCGATGCCGATATCAGGAACCAGCATAAAAGGAACTGTCGTGACAGCGACGATTCTGTCGCCAACACTGAACATCCCGGTTGAATCACCGCGAACAGAATCTGGAAGGAGCCCGTCATTTGCAGGCAAACAAGACGCAATAAAACTGTCGCTCAGACTGCTGATACTTTCGTTATCTAATGAACCAGAAAACATCGCGGGGAAACTCTCCGTTTACTCGCCTTCTTTGAATGACATCTCAAAGACATCGGGAACAGAAGTAGTCTGTGTGTTGATCCAAGTTTTTAGACAATCGATCGAACAAAAAGTGAAACAGTCGTAGTTATCACATGGATGGATCATCGAAAGGACGATCCATCCACACAATGAAGTACTAACATCCTCTTTGCAGTCGACAACAGCTGTCTTATGACATATCTGACATCGTCTAACTACTTCTTCCATGCTTTAATGATAGCCCTAACTAAACCTATTTTCCAGACTGTCCGACCGGGACCAACGTGCCGTCTTTATTTCGTTTGTTCTTATAAACACGCTTCGCCAGGAATATACCCAGTTCGAGCAGCAGGATCAAAGGAATAGCAATGATCAGCTGGTTGATAGGATCCGGTGTCGGTGTGATGATGGCAGCGATAACGAATGCCAAAATGATCCAGATCTTTCGTTTGCCAGATAACCATTCAGGGGACACTACGCCAAATTTGGCTAAGAGCATGATGATCAAAGGTGTCTCGAATACAATACCGACCACTAAGAGCATCCTGGTCACGAGATTCACATAGTCTGCAATAGAAGGGAGGACTTGTGCGTATTGGGCATTGAACGTATAAAGGAACGCCAATGCCGGAGGAAGCGCAATAAAGAAGGCAAACGCAACGCCGCCTAAGAACATGACGACAATGAAAGGCAGAGCTGTAAAAATGAGCCGCTTTTCTTTCTTTGTCAGACCGGGAGTCACGAACGCCAGGATCTCGTAAACCAGATAAGGCATGGCAATGATCAGCGATGAGGTCAGACAGATCTTGAAGAATACTGAGATGTTTTCCAAAGCCGTCAAAGCGTAAAGATTGATCTCAACAAGCATATCCGGAGTCGATGCCATTTCTGCAGCTCTGCGAATCGGATGCAGTATCAGCTGCAGCACATCATTACCAAAGAAAAAGCTTGCAAAGACCAGAACGCCGACTACGATCACTGAACGAAGCAATCGATCGCGTAGCTCCTTCAAATGACCGGATATAGGCGCTTTCTTTTCTTTCTTGTCCTGTTCAGCAGCCTTCACTCCATCTTTGACGGATGCATCAGCAAGAGCCTTCTGCTCATTATCCTGTTCAGCCGGCTCATTGTTTTCAGTTGTCTTATTATCAGTTTTTTCGGCCATATCTTTAACCACTATTGCTGATTAAGTTGATTGAGTTCATCCTGAGCATCGTAATGAATGATCTTAGGGCCCTGCTCTGCAGCAGGTTTTTCTTCCCCTTCGGAATCAAGGTCGATATCATCGATATCTTCGATATCCTCGAGAGTCTCATTGACCTCTTCGGCCGCCTCCTCCAGAGAATCATCGATACCTTGCTTTGCCTCATCAAGATCTTCATTGAGATCATCGATGTCAAGAGAGAAAGATTTCTTGAGCTCGTTCGCATCATCTTCCAGAGAAGACTTGATGGAATCGAGGTCATCTGTCAGCGATATAGCATTACCGTCTTCATCGTCAAGACTTATTGCATCGCGGAAATCCTTAGTGACTCCGGATGTCATCTTGCGGAATTTACGATAATACTTACCTAAAGAACGGAGATATTCAGGTAATTTTTCAGGACCGACTACGATAAGTGCGACGATACAGACGAGTATAATCTCGGGCCAGCCCATCCCCAGAAAATCCATATTAAATCCTTACCTAGAGAGAGAAAGGAAGAACTATTCTTCCTCTTCTTCCTCTTCATCGTCGTCGTCTTCTTCGACAACTTCTTTCTTTTTGGGTTCGGCTTTCTTAGAATCCTTCTTCTGGTCCTCGATCAGATCAGGATCGCTCTGGGCTTTCTTTCGAAGTTTATTGAAACCTTTACCTACAGCATCGAAAAGCTGTGGCAGCTTACCTGCACCAAAGATGATGAAGATAATGACTAATATGATGATAAGTTCCAAAGGACCAAGTTTAAAAGGCATAATTCAACTCCAATGAAAAGATTTTAAGACGAAAAGATTAACCGAGGATTAAATCCTACTCACCATCATCACTGATGGGACCCTTGTTCTCGACAGGGTCATTCTTGACTACCTCGCCGGTAGTATCAACAGTCTCTTTTTCGGTCTCTTTATCAGCCTCTTCACCCTCGGCTGCTTTCTTTTTCTTTGAAGACTTCTTTTTCTTGCCTTCCTCTAATTCCTCTGCATCTGCATCTTTCTGGCCGTCCTTGAATGCTCTGATGCTCTTACCGAGCGCACCGGCGACCTGAGGGAGTTTACCGACACCAAAAATAAGGATGACGATAACAAGGATGACAATTATCTCTGTTGGCCCAATTTTCATATTTCTTCCTTTGAAGCCTTTAATGGTCCTCTGTAACGACGACCAGCTTCCTCAAACTTTCTTTTCAATATTTACGTAATCGCAACAGGTTGCAATTATCCACGTACAATCATAATTCACACCATAGCCATTGTCAAAACTAGCAGGCGTAATTTTGTGCGCAAAATAACGCTATGGGAGGTATTTGGCGCTTGAAGAATCGGATTCCCACACCTCGGCAGATACGACTTCGACATCGTCACCTGCCAAAGCAGCTTTCATCCTGTCATATATGTAAACTGCCAGATTTTCTGATGAAGGATTCACTGTCTCGAAATACGGAAGATCGTTAAGTACATGATGATCAAGCTCATCGAGGATCCCATTAAGATGCTTCTTGAGCTCGGTGAAATCATAGACGATACCGATATCATTGAGCTTCTCGCTCCTGATCACGACGGCGGTCCTGAACGTATGTCCATGCATGCTCTCGCATTTACCCTTATATCCGCGTAATGCATGCGCAGAAGAAAAATGACCTCTGATAGTCAGTTCAAACATCTTGCTTAACTCCTTTGAATAAAATCGGACTCCTTCACAGGAAACGTCCTTGAGAATATCCTTCACTGCCCTCTTGCGGACAGGGTCCAAATAATCCTTGGCGATCTCACACAGAGGTACCAGTACAAAAGCTCGTTCATGCATCCTCGGGTGGGGAATGATGAGATCTCGCGTACTCATTGTAACGTCATCATAGTAAATGATGTCTATATCTATGTTCCTGGGGCCGAACCTTACGGTCTGCTGGCGTCCCATACGCATCTCAATTCCCTTCAATGCTGTCAGCAGGCCTTCAGGAGAATGATCGGTCTCAGCCAAACAAGCGATATTGAGGAACTTATCCTGATCCAAATATCCGACCGGAGCCGTCTCATAAACTGAAGAGATTTTTACGACCTTCACCCCATTCTCTTTCAGGTTTTTTATGGCTTCCCGCAGATTCTCTCTGCGGTCTCCGATATTAGAACCCAGGGACAGATAAGTTTTATGCATCTTCATCCGGCCTCAGTATGATATCCGCAACGATTGCAGTCTTAACAGTTTCTCTAACGTCATGGACCCTAAGGATGTCGACGCCCTTGGATATTCCAATGACGTGGCAGGCTTGATTGCCTTCCTTGCGTTCAGAGACATCACCGAACATCGAAAGGAATGACTTGTTGCTTACACCCAAAAGGACAGGAAATCCCAATGCCTTGATTCTGTCGATTTCTCCAATAAGTTCATAGTTCTGCTCTACGCTCTTTCCAAATCCGATTCCGGGATCAAGGATGATCTGCTGATCCTTCACCCCACACGCCCTGCAGATTTCGATCTGTCGGTTAAGATCATTGATAACTGCATCGCAGATATCGTCTTCTATCGTTTGTTCACGCTGGTTGGCAGTAAGGACGATACCAGCATCATAAGAAGCAATGAGTTTCGCCATCTCTTTTCCGCCGGAAAGACCTGAAACATCGTTGATGATATTGGCACCGCTCTTTAATGCTTCTTCTGCCGTTTTTACACGATACGTATCACAACTGACTGCGATGTCGAAAGCACATCGGATCTCTTTGATAAGCGGGATGATCCGCCCTTTCTCTTCTTCCACAGAGATTTCTTTAAAACCGGGACGGGTAGACAGTCCGCCGACATCGATAATATCAGCCCCATCAGCAACCGCTTGTCCAACCCTTGTCAAAAGCTTATCCAAATCATCTGTGCCGTCGCTTGAAAACGACTCGACAGAGGCATTGACAATACCCATGACATAGGTCTTGAAACCCCAGATGAAACCGAAACCTCCAAAATTTACCGGGATCAATTGTTTTTTCATGATTTTTTGTCCAATCTGCGTATTATCATGGAACTGTCGACCAAACAATCGAGAGCGCTATATATAAATTATAGTTGTTTGATTGCAGAATGATAGCACAATATGATAGGATTGAGGAGAGGTTAGTATGGCCACTGAAAAGAACACATCTCAAACTGACGACAAAGTTAAAGCCCTAGAGTTAGCTCAGGAAAGAATATTCAAGCGCTTTGGTAAAGGCGCAATCATGCGGTTCAGCGAAACTGTTGATCCGTCCGAAGTCCCGGCTATCTCTACAGGTTCAGTTGCATTGGATTTAGCGTTAGGTGTTGGAGGAGTTCCTAGAGGACGAATCACTGAGATTTTTGGTCCTGAGAGTTCCGGTAAGACAACACTTGGGCAGCATATCATCGCACAGGCACAGAAAGCTGGCGGACAGGCTGCATATATCGATGTAGAACATGCTCTTGATCCAGCTTACGCGAAGATCTGCGGAATCGATATCGATTCCCTCCTCGTAGCCCAGCCTGATACAGGCGAAGAAGCACTGGAAATCGCTGAAACATTAGTCAGAAGCAACGCTGTTGATGTAGTTGTCATCGACAGTGTAGCTGCACTCGTTCCCCGCGCTGAGATCGAAGGAGACATGGGCGACAGTCATGTAGGTCTGCAGGCCCGCTTGATGTCACAGGCATTGAGAAAGCTCTCCCCTGCTATCAGCCAGACCCGAACTGCAGTAGTGTTCATCAATCAGCTTAGAGAAAAAGTCGGGATCGTATATGGCAACCCTGAAGTCACTCCCGGCGGCCGCGCACTGAAGTTCTATGCTTCGGTCCGTATCGATGTCCGCCGCGGCGAAGTGATCAAACAGGGTGACAAGACCCTAGGCATCCGTGTCAAGACTAAGGTCGTCAAGAACAAAGTCGCTCCCCCGTTCCGAGCTGCTACCTTTGACATCATGTTCAACGAAGGTATCAGCAAAGAGGGAGATGTCATCGAACTCGGCGTCGAAATGGGCATCATCAAAAAAGCTGGTGCGTTCTTCTCATACGGCGATACTCGCCTTGGACAAGGTAAGGAAGCCGCAAAGAAGTTCCTCAAGGAAAATCCTGAGGTCTTCGATGAGATCAACAAGAAGATCAGAGAAGCCGCCAGTTCTCACAATGTCATCTCGTTCAATGATGCATCGGATGACATGTCTATCGACGAAGACTAGCCGTCCTCTCTAATTGGCTCTGCTTACCTGTTCTTACTGAAAAAGGAGAACCGGGTGGGTACTGTTACACGAATAAGAACCGTGAAACTGCCGCAGGAAAAGACTTACGTCTATCTTGACGGCACGCTCACGTTTACCCTCCCTTCTATAGTAGCCACGGATATTCACGTGGGCCAGACGCTCTCGGACGAAGAGTCCAAGCGCTACGAAAACTACAGCCGTTACTTTGCCTGCCTGTCCGCAGCCAAACAGCTGCTGACTCAAAGACAGCATGGCAAAGCTGAGCTGAAAACCAAACTCAAGAAAAAATATCCCTCAGAAGCCGTGGACCTGGTGATGGATGACCTCATCAAGCTGGGTCTGGTGAACGACAGCGAGTTTGCCAGTTTCTATGTCGATAACTGCAACACCTGCCGTCCGAAAGGTAAGGCATTGATCACTTCCGAACTGAAGAGAAAGGGTGTCTCGGCAGAAGCCATCCAGCAGTCTCTTTCAGATGTCGATGAGGAGGACAACGCCTACAGAGCCGCTTCCAGGAGAGCGGAGAGACTGGCATCTCTCGGCAAGAGAGAATTCTCCCAGAAACTCTATGCCTTCCTGGCAAGAAGAGGTTTCAAATATGAGGTCATTTCCCACACCATAGAACGACTGTGGGAAGAAAACAAGAATACTGAAAGTGAAGAAGAATACGAATATCAGCCTTATGATCAAAGCTGATAGAAAGGAGTCCCCGCGATGCCACAACCACTCGTCATTTTATTTGCATTCGTAATCGGTGTCGTATTCGGCGCCATGGTAGTCATGCTGACTCGCGGCTTGTTTGCAAACCGACAGGTTAAAGCAGCTCAGAAGAGAGCTGAAAGAATTGAAGCGGAAGCTCGTGTCGAAGCTAAAGGTATCACTAACGAAGCCCGTATCGAGGGCGATAAGATCCGCGCCAACGCTGAAGCAGAAGTCCGTGAACGACGAAACGAAATGCAGCGACAGGAAAACAAACTCGATCAGAAAGAAGCTCTTCTGGACAGCCGACTGGACGAAGTCGACCAGAAAGAACGTTCTTTGGCCGCCAAATCCAAACAGTTGGATGAACAGCGAGACGAGATCGAGAAACAAAAAGAAGCTCAGATCGCCAAATTGGAACAGATCTCCGGCATGTCTGTCGATGATGCCAAAGAACTGCTTCTGAACAATGTCGACGCCGAACTCGGCGCAGAAAAGACCCGCCGTATCCGCGACTTCAATGTCATCCTGACCGAAGAAGCCGAAGAACGAGCACGCAATATCCTGGCTCAGGTCATCCAGCGCAACGCATCCGAAGTAGTTACCGAAACAACTTCTTCCATCGTTCCTCTGCCCTCTGATGACATGAAAGGCCGACTCATTGGCCGCGAAGGCCGCAACATCCGCGCTCTCGAACAGGCCACCGGTGTCGATCTCATCATCGACGATACCCCGGAAGCCGTCACCATCTCATCCTTCGATCCTATCCGACGAGAAGTCGCCAAACAGGCATTGAACAAACTCATCCTCGACGGACGAATCCATCCGTCCCGTATCGAAGAGATCGTCGACAAGGCCCGTGAAGAAGTCGAAGCAACTATCTACTCTGCCGGTGAACAGGCCGCCTATCAGGTCGGTGTACATGGTCTCCATCCCGAACTCATCAAGCTCCTCGGCAGACTCAAATACAGGACCAGCTACGGACAGAACGTCCTGGCTCATTCCATGGAAGTTGCAACGCTCAGCGGCATGATCGCATCTGAACTCCATGCCAATGTCGCCATCGCAAAGAAAGCCGGTCTCCTCCATGATATCGGTAAAGCCGTCGACCGCGAAGTCGAAGGTACTCATGCCGCAATCGGTGCAGATCTGGTCAAACAGTGGGACAAATCCAAGGATGTCGTCCGCGGTGTCGCAGAACACCATCTCGATGTCGCCGATATCTCATTCTGGGGCTTCATCGTCTCAGCCGCAGACGCTATCTCCTCTGCCCGACCCGGTGCACGCCGTGAATCTATGGAAAATTACATCGCTCGTATCAAGAGCCTTGAAGAGATCGCTGATTCCTTCGCCGGTGTCGACAAGTCTTACGCTATCCAGGCCGGCCGTGAGATCAGGATCCTGGTACGACCTGAACAGATCGATGATCTTGGCAGCATGAGAATGGCACGAGACATCGTAAAGAAGATCGAAGAGACCTTGGAATATCCGGGTCAGATCAAAGTCACCGTTGTCCGCGAGACCCGTGCGACTGACTTTGCTAAGTAAGGAAAAGAAATGAAGATTTTAGCTATTGGCGATGTCATTGGTAATCCTGGAAGAACAGCTCTTGCACAGGTACTCCCCATCGTAAAGAAACAGTATGGGATAGACTTTGTCATCGCCAACGGTGAGAACAGTGCCGGCGGCAAGGGAGCCACCCCTACCACCGTCCGCGAAATGCTGGATGCCGGATGTGACGTGATAACCAGCGGGAACCATATCTGGTCATTCAAAGATATCATTCCCAGTCTGGAAGGCGACCAGCCTATCATTCGTCCCCTGAATTATCCGCCCGGTCTTCCCGGACACGGCCACATAATCATGGGCAAGGTCGCTGTAATCAATATCATCGGCAGGACCTTTATCGGTAATTTCGATTGCCCTTTCAGAGCCATGGATGACGTACTGAAGCGCATACCTGATGACATCAAGATAATCATGGTGGACTTCCACGCAGAAGCCACTTCAGAAAAGATCGCCATGGGCTTTTATCTGGACGGACGCATCAGCGGTCTCTTCGGAACGCATACCCATGTGGCAACAGCCGACGAGAGGATCCTTCCTAAATCCACCGGCTATATCACTGATATCGGCATGGTTGGTCCGCTGAATTCAGTGATCGGCTGCGATGTCGATGAAGTAATCAAACGCAGTCTGACCCAGGTCTACAACCGACTGCCAGTTGCAGACGGAAAGAAGATAAGCTTTAATGGTGCGCTTTTCGATATCGACGATGAAACAGGAAAGGCAATCTCCGTAGAGAGAGTCAACAGGGAGGTCGTGATCTAATGAAGATCGATCTGCATGTACATACCAACGCTTCCGACGGCAAGTATCCCGTCGAAGAAGTGATAAAGATGGCTTACGATAACGGTGTCAGGTTCATGGCTATCACCGATCATGATACTGTCGCCGCCATCCCCAGGGCACTGGAATGTGCCAAAAACTATCCGGACCTGACGGTCATCCCGGGCATCGAGATGTCCAGTCACTACCCCGGTGATGAGGTACATATCCTTGGTTACTTCGTAGATTATACTGACGAAGTTTTCCTCGAAAGGCTTGCCGGAATGCGTGATTCACGTGTCGGCAGAGCTGCTGCTATGGTCAAGAAGCTAAATGAACTCGGCATGGAGATTTCTATGGACCGTGTCAAAGAGATCGCTGGAGACGCCAATATCGGACGTCCCCATATCGCTCATGCCATCATCGAAAAAGGTTATTTAACTGACTGGAACGAGATCTTCGACAAATACCTCGGCATCGGCGGTCTTGCCTATGTCGACCGTGTAAAGATCACTCCCAAGGAGACTGTCGAACTGCTGCATTCAGCAAAAGGCATCGTTTCCCTTGCCCACCCGTTCCTGATCTCAGACTACAAAAAAGTCATGCCGGAAGTACTTGAAGCAGGCATCGACGGCATGGAGACCTTCTATAAAGATTTCGATGAAGCACAACGAAAAGAGATAGCTGATAACTGCGATGCACATTCGCTTCTCAAGACCGGCGGAACTGATTTCCACGGCATCGAGAGAGAAGAAGTCTATATCGGAGACAGCGGAGTGCCCGCATTTGTAGCAGAAGACTTATTAAAACTGGCTAAGGAAAAAGGAAGGATCTGATGGTTGAAAGCATCGAACATGCATTGATACTTTTTGCGATAGCCACGCTGGTCATATCCTATCTGATCGGCTCTATCCCTCTTACCTGGCTGCTGGTAAAGATTTTCAAAGGCAAGGACCTTCATGAACACGGAAGCGGCAATGTCGGCGCATCCAACGTATTTGCCACAACCAAGAGCCTTCCGCTTACGATCATCGGCGGTCTTTTCGACCTGACAAAAGGTTATCTCTGTATGTGGATAGCATCGCTCCTGGGATTGCCCGTCTATCTTCAGGTATTGGCCGGACTCGGAGCTATCCTCGGACATAACTATTCCATCTTCCTGAAATTCAGCGGGGGCCGCGGTGTACTGACCACTGTCGGCGTGCTTTTTTATTTCTCCCCATGGGTTGCTGTCGGTGCTGTCGTGCTTGCACTGGCTTTTGTGCCGTTTCACCAGCTGGCGCTGGGGACGATCATCGCTGCACTGTCTGCCGTGCTGGTAATATTCATCTTCCCCGGACTCTTCAACTACGATAACGACATGGCATTCTGGTACGGAATCGGAACAGTATTAATCTTTATCATCATGATCACTCGCCGTCTTCTCGCTAAACGTACAGCACTCAGTAAGGACGAACCCTTATGGCGCGTCTTATTGTGTAGGATGCTCTTCGATCGGGATATTCCCAACAGGGAAGCCTGGATCACTCAGGACAGGACCAAACAGGTCACTTAAAAATCCAGCGGAGTGAGTGTCAGAAGCTCTTTCGCAATCTCAGGATACTTGATGATGAACTCAAGTTCTTCCTCAACGAGGGGCTTGTGAGCTTCGACGTTAGCATAACGTACAAGTTCAAGGATCTTATTGGCTGCATCGCGGTCTTCAGGCAGTTCGATATCATCATCGGTCTTGTTCTTCAGTTCCTGTACCACATAACGGAAACCATTGATGCCGCTGTATTCGCCAGCACAGACTTCGCGACCGGTGTTGACCAAGCGAGGTTCGCCTCTACCCAATTCTTTGAAACCGTATAATTCATAATTCTCAGGATCCTTGAGAACACCATCGGCATGGATACCCGATGCATGAGCAAAACAATTCTTGCCTACACCAGGCTGATTGATGGGGATGGGAACAGCAAATGCATATGAAGCAAACTGTGCTACGTTCCAGGCATCTTCCAGCTTGATGTGATTGCCGAGCTCATATTTTCCGGCCACTCCCTTGGACTTAGTCAGGGCCAATACGCAGCTCAGGAAATCAGCGTTGCCGGCTCTCTCTCCTACACCATTGATGGTGGTATTGATATAGGCATCCTGTCCGGCATCGACCACAGCCATGGCACCGGAAATTGATGTCGCGACAGCCATTCCCAAATCTCCATGAGTATGGAGTTCGATAGGCATCTGTACTTCTTTGGTGAGTGCATAAAGAGTGTCATAGATCGATCTGGGGCTCTCATAACCCAGCGTATCGCAGTATCGGAGTCTGGTAGCTCCGTGTTTCTTAGCTTCTTTGGCAAATCTGACAAGGAATTCCATATCAGTTCGTGAACCGTCTTCACAGTTGACGCCAACCGTCTCGCATCCGTGTGCATATGCAGCATCGACTGCGGTCGTCATGTCTACGATGACATCATCCTGAGTCTTCCTGCCCTGATACTTTCCCTTGATCATCTGCTGAGAAGTAGAAGAGGAAAGATTGAGGTGTTTGATATTGGGCACAAGCCTGAAAGCTTCTTCAACATCAGTAGCAAGCCCGCGGATCCAACCTTCCAAACGGATGTTTTTGATGACGCCCATCTCCTGGAGCTTAAGATTTGCTCGAAGGTATCGGCTCTCATGTTTGGTAGTAGGAAAACCAAATTCACTCTGGAAGACGCCCATCTTATCCATATAGAGGTTGATCATAGTCTTCTCAAGTTTCGATAAACCAAGTCGGGCGGTCTGTACGCCGTCACGGTTAGTAACATCAATAAAATAAATCTTTGCCATATATTTATCTCCTTACCAGGGGGTAAAAAGGTATTTTAGCATATTAAAACAGTGAAGTGTTAACTATGAAATGATGAGATTGGCGCCACAGTCAACGTGGATGATCTCGCCGGTGATACCTTTAGAAAGATCAGACGCCAGGAAGAGTGATACTGAGCCGATATCAGAACCGGTGACATTCCTTGCCAAAGGAGATACGTCGGCATCCCTTTCGAGGATGTCTCTGAACCCAGGGATACCGCGGGCTGCCAAAGTGGGGACCGGACCTGATGAGATCGCATTGACACGGATGCCGTCCGCTCCGAAATCATTGGCGACATATTTGACCGAAGCTTCTAATGCGGCCTTGGCCGGACCCATGATGTTGTATACCGGAACTACCTTCTCTGCTCCGATATAGCTGATCGTGATGATACTGCCGCCGTTAGACATGAGTGAAGACGCCTCCCTGCTCATCGCAATGAAGGAGTAGACACTGGCATTGAACGCCGTCATAAAATCATCCCGGCTGACAGAAGTAAAAGGCTCATCGAATACGGTCCTGGGAGCAGCTGCAATGGAATGCAGGAAGATATCGATTTTTGAGTACCTATCACTTATCTCTGTGAATAGGTCGTAAATATCATCATCGCTCTCAGCATCGCATGGGATGACAGGATATGAATCATCGAGCGTAGCAACAAGGTCTGAGACCTTTTCGAGGCGGTGTTCTTTACAGGTGAAGATCAGATCGGCACCGTTCTCGTGCCACGTTTTCGCACAATGCCAGGCCAAGGAATTCTCATTTGCAACTCCGGCAATCAGTCCTATCTTTCCGTCCAATAGGCCCATTACAAAACCCCTTGCTAGGATACGACTTTGATTATACTATCCCATCCCAGCACTACAGCCCAGCAAACGACTGCATATGACACCATCCTTCCCAATGAGGAAGAGATGTAAAACTTTATCCAAGGAAATTTTACAGCACCGGCAACTATACCAACAATATCGAATGGGAACGGAGTTCCGGAAAGCACGAATATCATCAGCATGCCCCACTTATTGATCCAGCCTTCGACTTTAGTGACGAGCTTATATTCTTTTTCACTGGTGTTCATAGCACGTCCGCTGCGTCCCGCCAGGTATCCTGTCGATTCTCCGAGACCAGCACCAAGACCACCAATGATGGCAACCATGAAAGGCGCCGGAATATCCACAAATCCAAGAGAGACTGCCGGAAGAAAAACCGCCATGGCGGCCATCAGTACGATGTTTCCGACCGGAAGGATGATCACGGCATTGCATGTCACAGAGATGATGAAGACGCCGAGATACCCCAAGCCCTTGATCTCGTCGATGAGTTCAGGCCTGAATTGATAGACATAGAAAATGAAACCGACGATGCATACGACCATGACCAAAAGAAGGATAGGGATCAGTCTGGTAGTGACCCATAAAGGCAGAAGTACCTTCTTGCCAAAGATCGAGTATTCTTTTTTGTTCTCGGGAGCATCAGTATCCGGCATGCGTAGATTTTACCATAATAGTTTTTTATCGTTTCAGGGCGAAGACATTGACCCAATGTTCTTCACGGCCTTTGATGAGCTCTTTAGTCATCCAGACTTCGATATTGTCCCATGTACCGGCTTCCTTGATGATGGCACTTATCACATCACCAGTCGTGGTGAAGTAATACTTGCTGTGCTCGACTTTAAATCCAGTCCCATAGTGATATGAAGCATAGATCACGCCATTAGGCTTCAGTGCATCACGCAATCTCTTCCAGATCTTGGTCTGACGGTCATACGGAACATGCTGCAAAGAAGCGCAAGCCCAGATACCATCGTATTTCTCATGGTCTTCGATGAGCTCCATATCCATATTGAGATAAGGAGCACCGGTCAGTTCATGGGCCGCGATACACATATTCAGCGAGGCATCGAGAAGCGTCACGGCGTAACCGCGGTTCTTCATTACAAGACTGTCACGACCGCCGCCACATCCGACATCAAGTACATTACCGCCGGATGGAACATGTGTAAGGAAATCTCCGATGAGGTCCTCCAGATCATCTCCGGCATGCTTATCGATATAGCTCTTAAAGTTATTTTCGTACCATTCAACTGTTTCGTTAATCATTTGTAACCGCCTTTGGATAATTGTCGCACCATCAATATATCTAATTCAATCTGCCTGTACTTGCAAAAATGAGTATCCTTTGATATATTCTTAAATTGTTCTCGCGCCCCCATCGTCTAGAGGCCTAGGACAACGGCCTTTCACGCCGTCAACATGGATTCGAATTCCATTGGGGGTGCCATTTTTTTTGTCTTCTTTTTTACCTTTTCTTTACTCCATCCATGTATAATCTACCTAAAGGTGGATCTTTTATGCGTATTCTCGTAGTTGAAGATGAACAGGCTATGGCTGACGCCATCGCACTGGGACTTACCAAGAACGGTTATGCTGTCGATACCGTTTACGATGGTGAAGCAGCGATCGAAGCCGTGGATGTTGATGCCTACGATCTGGTAGTCCTGGATCTCAATCTTCCCAAAGTCGATGGGCTGGATGTATGCAGACATATCCGTGACAACAACATGTCCATGGGTATACTGATGCTTACCGCCAGATCTTCAACAGATGACAGAGTCACGGGTCTCGATATTGGTGCTGATGACTATCTCATAAAGCCTTTCCACTTTGCTGAACTCCTAGCCAGGATACGTGCGATCCTGCGCAGGGAGAACAAACAGAGAGATGTGATCCTTCGCGAAGGAAAACTCACTTTGAATCCCAACAACATGCAGGTCTCTTTTGACGGCAACCCACTATCTCTCACCACCAAAGAATACGGTATCCTTGAATACCTATTGGTAAACAAGGGCCGCGTCATCAGTCAGGAAGAACTCCTGGAACACATCTGGGACAACAACGCCGATCTGTTCTCACAGACCGTCAAGGTACACATCAACAATTTAAGAAAGAAACTGGACTCGGCCGGTGCCGATAACATCATCCAGACTATTAAAAACAAAGGTTATCTGATTGAGGGAAACAGCAGTGCAGAAACCTAGTGAAATGTTTCCCAAAATAGATAAACTGAGGACCTTCAGATTCAGACTGGTCGCCTGGTTCGTTGGTGTCACCACGCTGCTCGTGATTTTAATGATGGTTGGCATCGTTTCTGCTTTGAACCTTACGAAAGAACAGGATCCTCCTCCGGTCATCGTGGACAGACAGGCGTGGGAAGAACGTCTTGCGGAACAGCGCGAAGAATATATGCACGACCTTAAATTCTATTTCACCATCGGTTCGGCATGGGTACTCCTCATCGGCTCAGCCGGTATGTATGTCCTGTCAAAAGAGCTCTTGAAACCTATCGATGATGTGACCTACCTTGCCAGCCGCATCTCTCACACCAATCTCAAAGAACGCATCAATTACCGCGGTCCCAATGATGAGATCAAAAGGATGGCGGATACTTTCGACAGTATGCTTGGTAGAATCGAAGAATCCTTCGAACAGCAACAGGAATTCATACAAAATGCCTCTCACGAACTCCGTACTCCTATTGCGATCGCTCTGACCAATATCGAAGTCCAGGAAATGGATGAGACGCCTACTGTTGAAGAATACAGGGAGCTGACTCAAACGATTAAGGCGTCCTTGGAGAGGATGAACGCTGTCAACAATAACCTCCTGCTGCTCTCTGAAGGCAATAATCCCAAGATGTCCTTTGCTCCTGTGGATATAAACACCATCCTCAACGAACTTATCAGGGAAACTACAAACACTGCGTCTAAGAGCAATATCACGATCAGCCCAGAACTCTCCGACAAGCCTATCATAATCAACGGAGACATCATGATGCTAAGGCAGTGCTTCTTCAATCTGATCGAGAATGCTATCAAATACAATAAGGAAAACGGAACCGTCACGGTCCGTTCCTACACTGACGCGATGAATGCATCAGTCATCGTATCCGATAACGGTATCGGTATCCCTAAGGATGCTCTGCCCTATATCTTCCGCCGATTCTATCGAGTCGATAAGTCCCGTTCCCGACAGAAAGGCGGCAGCGGCCTCGGCCTGGCGATCGTCGAAAAGATCGTCTCTCTGCACGGCGGAACGATCCACGTAGAGAGCGAACTCGACAAAGGCAGTTCTTTCACTGTCATCCTCCCTATCGATACTGTTTCAAAAAATTAAAAAACTTTACTTTGTCTTAACCCACGTGCCTGTAAACTGTCCTCACAAATAACAAAACTGTGAGAAGGCAAAAATGGTTAGTAAGACAATCAAACAAGTTCTCCCTCTTTCTCTCATAGTGCCCGTTATTGCAACTGCAGGATGCGGACTCCCCTCTTTTTCAGAGTTCTCCACACCTGCCACAACAACCGCGACTGTGACACAGACTGTTACAAAGGATGTCGTTAAAAACACTACGATTGTTACCCGAAATGATTTCTCAGAGATCATCAAGGACACCAAGGCATCCGTAGTTGCTATCACGACCGAATCATCATATTTCAGTATTTTTGGTACCTATACCCAGCAGGGAGCCGGTTCCGGTTTCGTACTGGACAAAGACGGCATCATCGTAACCAACAACCATGTGGTCGAAGGCGCTTCGTCTGTAAATGTCATCTTTGAAGATGGTACGACTTATAAAGCTCAGGCAATTTATTCAGACGAATATTCTGATATTGCGGTCATCAAGATCGATGCCACCGATCTCGCTGCGGTGACGCTCGGTGATTCCGAAGATGTGAGTGTAGGTAATTGGGCACTCGTCGTCGGTAATTCACTCGGTCTCGGAATCAGTGCCACCGAAGGCATCATCAGTGCCAAAGATGTCACACTGAGCAGCTCTGATAAATCCGTTTCCAATCTCATCCAGACCAGCGCTGCCATCAACCCCGGCAATTCTGGCGGTCCTCTCTTCAATACTAACGGAGAGGTTATCGGCATCACTTCCAGCAAGATGTCCGCCGTCGGTGTAGAAGGCATGGGTTATGCCATCAGCATCAACGAAGCCATGCCGATCATCGAACAGCTGATAACAAACGGCAAAGTCGATCGTCCCGACCTCGGTATCGGTATGTATACAGTGACATCGTCCATCGCCATGCGCTACCAGCTGCCCGTTTCCTACGGCGTACTCGTCACATCTGTCGATGCCAACAGCATCGCAGCTGCAGCCGGTATTAAAGCAGGTGACGTGATCGTGAAGATAAACAATATCGATGTCCGAACTACCAGTGAACTGAATACGGTCCTGCAGAAACAGGATATGACCAATTCTATATCTATCTCCTATTACCACGGCAAAAATCTCAACAATGTCGAAGTTGTTTTAAACAAGTAAGCAACAAGGAGGGAATACCATTATGAAATACGTCAGATCAATCAGCCGAGGCAACAAACACGCCAATGACGAGTCGATTTCAAAGGTCTTTAGTGGATCAGATGTTTCTATGAATTCCCAGTGGAGCCTTCGCGGATGCCCCAAATGTCATGGAGACCTGTTCCTTGAAGTCGATGAAGACGGCGACACCTTCGGACACTGCCTCCAGTGCGGTTTCGCAGGAATCGCTAAAGTCCTTGCAGTTTAACTTTATCTCTCCCTTATCGTAAGAAGACGGTCTGGAGTCCACCCTCCAGGCCGTCTTCTGTATTATCGGAACCTAATCACACCAATAACGGTTCTTAGGATCAACCGGAGAGTATAGTTCCAAAGCATCCTTGGGAGGATAGTCGCGGTAACGTTCCCATTCGCTGAGTACGCATCCGCAATATTTCTGGGTATAAAGCCCCAATGGTTTCGTGATACGTCGGCTGTCTGAATAATGTTTCCTCAAATCTTCATAAAGGAACGTTGAATTGGACTTTCCCGTCTGTTCCCTGCCGACTAGTTCTAACAGATCATGTCTCTGCAGGGGACTGATAAGAAGAGTGGATGAGAAGTAATCGTTCTGAAGCTTTTCCGCTGCTTCTGCCGCTTTGGCCAGACGCATGGTAAAACAATAATAACATCGGTCCTTGGGTTTTTCGGCAGTGAGTCTAAAGAAGTCTTCGATATCATATCCGTCATATTCGATGAGTTTAAAATCCTGTATTTCTGACATCTTACGCAGAGCTACAAGTCTTTCCTGATGTTCGGTAAACGGATGGATATTGGGGTTATACCAGAAAACCGTGATATCGTATCCCAGTTCTTTCCAATGCTTGATGGTATATGCCGAACAATGACAGCAACATGCATGAAGTAAGAGTTTCTTATTCTCTTCCATGATCAGTCGAACAGCTTCTTCTGTAATGGATTCTCATTCTTCCTGGGGAATGGAACGCCCAGATATTCATAAGCTCTGGCAGAAGCTACACGTCCGCGCGGAGTACGTTCAATAAAACCCAACTGCAGGAGGAACGGTTCATAAACATCCATGATGGTATCAGATTCTTCACTGATGGCAGCAGCCAGTGTCTCAAGACCGACAGGTCCTCCGCGGAATTTATGGATGATACATTCGATCAGCCTGCGATCGATCTCATCGAGACCATATTTGTCGACACCCAATTTATTCAAAGACTCTACAGCCAGTTCATCGGTGATCACGCCGTCTCCCAGAACCTGCGCAAAATCGCGTGCTCTTTTAAGGAGTCTATTGGCGACTCTGGGAGTGCCTCTCGAGCGGATCGCGATCTGCATCAGACCGTCGTCAGACGCCTCTACATTCAAGATCTGAGCCGACCTGCGCAGTATTTGCTGCAATGCCGCATCGTCATAATAATTCATCCTGAAAATAGAACCAAAACGATCACGCAGAGGAGAACTCAGCTGAGAGTATCTGGTTGTTGCGCCGATAAGGGTGAACGGGGGAAGACTTAATCGAATGCTCTTAGCTGCCGGTCCTTTTCCCAAGACAATGTCGAGAGCATGATCCTCCATGGCAGGATATAGGACTTCTTCGACGGTCTTTCCCAATCTATGGATCTCATCAATGAAAAAAACATCATTCTCTTTGAGATTTGTCAGGATTGCGGCAAGGTCACCGCTCCTCTCGATGGCAGGACCCGATGTGATTCGGATATTGACACCCATTTCGTTGGCAAGAATATTAGCCAAAGTCGTCTTGCCTAATCCGGGAGGACCATAAAGAAGCACATGGTCCATAGGTTCGCCACGACGTTTTGCAGCCTCAATCATGATCCTGAGGTTTTCTTTGATATTCTCCTGCCCTACAAACGTCTCAAGAGACTGAGGGCGCAGACTGACATCAAGAGAAGAGTCTATTTCCTGGCTTTCACCAGAGATGATCCTGTCTATGACCGGCCTCCCAAATGCACATCAAGCACAAAGATATATATTCAATATATCACATTATGAAAAGCTTCTCGAAAAGGCACCCATAGAAATGGACTAAAAGACACCTTGTGGAAACGGTTATCTTGCAATCAATGTGACATTGCCGCCGACAGCCATGATGCTTCCCTTTGCCACTTCCTTGCGGCCTTTAAATACGGATACGTTAAGGGTGTCAGTGGAATCGTTCTTGATTACGACCAGATCAAGCTGAACAGCATAAGTCGTCTGAATATCAGGAGCGGTGCCATAAAACTGATCAACGACCAGTTCACCATTTGCCATGGTCTTGTAAAGAGTTGCTGAGTAAGTACAAGGCTTTCCGCTCTTGGTATTGAGCTGAATACTAAAAAACGTATTCCCCTCTTCATCATATTCAATATCATCACCGCAGGCCACCGCGCCTAACGACAAAGTCAGA
>JAEEGF010978166.1_pt1 | contig 28700 bp, 17 predicted proteins | sample 9134171 | NCBI WGS metagenome assembly JAEEGF01 (sample SAMN16246542, study PRJNA631951) | gut metagenome | biome: gut microbiome; feature: rumen; material: AP-attached | host: Bos | place: Iran: Karaj | collected 2018-10 | reverse complement strand
TAGTAGAGTGGACTCACGGCAACAGTGACTACATGAGTCAGGTTGATATCCCTGTACTTCTTAACAGCACTCCACAGGAGACTTTGGAACACAGAAGGAGCAGAAACCGTGATGGCAAGCTTGACAGTCCCTTCACAACTCTTGTCCTTGAACTGGAGCAGGAAAAGCTTACAGCTCAGGCTCATAAGGCAAAGATCATCATCTCCAAGTCAGGAGATATCATCAGCTACGATGAGTTCAAAAAGCTCATGGGTGCCTGATGTAAAAAGAGCCAGGTTTTATATGACATGATATAACATTTTGACATGTTTATATTTTGATGGAGAATTATTATGAAAAATAACTATGCAGATAACGGACCTATGCTCAATGCTTATCCCGACAGCATGGGTGGCAGAATGTCAGATATTGTAAATGTTCTTTCCAAGGAAGAATTTAAGGACGTCTTTCAGTCTTTTTACATCCTGCCAAGTATCTTTAATACCGACCTTGACAGAGGTTTTTCTGTCATTGATTACAACATTAACGAGGAAATGGCTGACAAAGCGGATATCGACAAGCTTGGAGAGCTCGGTATCGACCTTAAGCTTGACTTTATCTTCAACCAAGCATCGGTTCTTTCTCCCCAGTACCAGGATCTTATTAAAAATGGTGAGATCTCCAGGTATAAGGATTTCTTTATTAACTGGAACAAGTTCTGGGACGGCTACGGAGACATGACTGAGGAAGGCTATATCCAGCCGGATCAGGAATATATCAAGGATATGTTTTTCAGAAAGCCCGGACTTCCTATCCTGATGGTTCGTATGCCTGACGGAAAGGAGATTCCGTACTGGAACACTTTCTATCAGGAAGTACAGTACAGAAGACCCGATGCACAGGATATTATCCAGGCTGTAGAGGATTATAAAGAGAAAAACGGCAGCGCTTCTGCTTCAGAAAATGAGCAGGGCGGCGGAAGAATGCAGTACATGACTGCAGAGAGAATCGCTAAGAGTGTCTGCGAGGGACTTAATGAGGGAAAGAAACCGGAAGAAATCGAATTTGGGAAATATGAAGAATATAAGGAGGCTGTTTTAGAGTTTCTTGCAAACGGAAGAAAGTATCTTGGTCAGATGGATCTTAACATCAAGTCTGATCTCGTTTGGGAACACTATGAGAATACTCTTAAAACACTTTCAGGTTACGGAGCTGCGATCGTAAGACTTGATGCGTTTGCTTATGCTCCCAAGGAACCCGGAAAGAAGAACTTCTTAAACGAGCCCGATACATGGGATGTACTCGAGAAGGTTAAGGGAATTGCCGATAAGAACAATCTTCGTCTTCTTCCTGAGATTCATGACAGCTACGGCGCAGGAATCTATGAGAAGGTTGCAGACAAGGGCTACATGACCTATGACTTCTTCCTTCCCGGACTTCTCATCTATGCTATGGAGAAGAATAGCGGAGATGTACTTGTTCGTTGGGCTAAGGAGCTTACAGATAAAAATATCAGAGTTGTTAACATGCTCGGTTGTCACGATGGTATTCCGGTTCTTGATCTTAAGGGATTCATTCCGGATGATGAGATCGAGAAGCTTATCGAGGTAGTAGTCGGAAGAGGTGGTCTTGTAAAGAACCTCCACGGCCAGAAGAATATGTACTACCAGGTTAACTCTACATATTACAGTGCGCTCGGTGCTGATGATAAGAAGATGCTCTTCGCAAGAGCTGTTCAGATGTTCATGCCCGGTAAGCCTCAGGTTTGGTATCTTGACCTCTTTGCAGGTAAGAACGACTACGAGGCAGTTGAGAGAGCAGGCGCAGGTGGACATAAGGAAATCAACCGCACCAACCTTACAAACGAAGCTGTTGCAGAGATGATGAAGAAGCCTGTTGTAGAGAAGCAGCTTGAGCTTTTAAGACTCAGAAACACAAATCCTGCCTTCGGATTTGATTCAAAGCTCACTCTTGAGCAGGACGGGTCCGTGACAAAGTTTATCTGGGAAAAGGACGGAAACAGAGTAGCTCTTAAGGCAGACTTTGCTAATTATGACTATGAAATAGAGGCTTGATAGTGTAACTTCATTATAAAAACATAGTTGTAATAAAAAAGTTATATACTGCCAAAAAAGGTTATAGATTACTAAAAAAAATAATATTCAGCTTTTAAAAAATTAACCGCTAATTTATAGACTGGTTATTTTCACCCCAATAATATTTATTAGTGTTCGGTACAATACTCCTAGTAAATATGATGTTCTCAAAGGAGCAAGTAATGGTATGAGCTTTCCCTTTGAGAAGGATTGGGGGTAACACATGAGAAATTTTAAGAGCAGACAGCTAAAATCAGCATTTGTGCTTCTATTTGCCATGCTGATTTTTTCTATTTCATGTCCTTGCGTAGGTGTTACAGCCTATGCGGAGGAGGACCCGGACATCAGAGTGGTGTTTGAGGATGACGATGAAATAGAAGACGATGATGACGATGATGAAGACGACGAAGACGACGGTGAAGATGAGGATGATGCTGATGATGAAGATGATGGCGATGGCGCTGATACCAAGGATGATAACGCCGGCCAGGGAAAACAGCCGGAACCCTCAAATAATAGCAATACTACTAATAATAGTAAGAAGTCTTCAAAGAAAACAAGTCGCATGACCCATCGTAAGGTTACAGTAGAGGCTTCAAGTAAGGCTACTACTTATTATGATAAGGTTGTGCCCGGTGATGATATCAGAATCACTGTAAAGATCAGAGGGCATAAGGTAAAGAGTAAGAAGCTGAAATTTTCCTCAAGTAAGAAATCTGTGGCTTCCGTATCAAAGGATGGCGTTATCACAGCCAATAAGAAAGGCACAGCCAAGATTAAAATAAGAAGTAAGACAAATAAGAAAGATAAGTGCACCATGATAGTTACTGTTGCTGATAGCTCAGTAAGGACACTTTTCATAGGTGATTCCAGAAGCGTTGATATCTTCTCGGGATCAGAATCTTCAATTCTTGGTGAAGTGCACGATGACATTGTTGTATGTGCCATGAACAGTGCGAAAATATTCTTCATGAAGGATGTTCTGAAAAACAGCGACTTGAGCGACTATGACACGATCATAACCTGGATGGGTGCAAATGATTATGGTGCGTTCAATCCTTATAAGAAGAATTACTCCAAGCTTGTTTCATCAGGCAAAAAGCTTGTGCTATGCACAGTCGGTGCATCCGGGGATCAATACATGCCACCTCAGGATCTCCCGTATTTTGGAAACGGAGTAATAAACAGCTTCAATTCCCAGCTCAAGAAATGGGCCAAGAAGAAAAAGGTTGATACAATACCTCTGTTTGAATATGTTCAGAAAAATGTGCACGTAGATTCAAAGGATGGAGTGCACTATTCGCCAAAGCCCAACAAGAATATATGGAATTACATTTTAGATAATATAAGTTGATCTTTTATATTTTTCTTTCCAGTGCCCAATAGGTGCATTTACTTATTTTCTAATATGTAGTATATTATCAGTTGGTTATTTAGAAAATTATTGTTATGGATATGGGTTCCTTAGTGGTGCGCATATCCATAACCTTGTAACACAGAATGGAGAACAAACATGGTAAAAGCAGTAGTTGGAGCAAACTGGGGAGACGAGGGAAAAGGTAAGATCACAGACATGATGGCTGATCAGGCCGATGTGGTTGTACGTTTTCAGGGAGGCGCGAACGCAGGACATACCATTGTTAATAAATATGGCAAGTTTGCATTACATACACTCCCTTCAGGAGTATTTCATCAGAACATTACAAATATAATCGGTAACGGTGTTGCACTTAACATTCCTGTTCTTATAGGAGAGCTTAAGGCAGTAACAGATCAGAACGTTCCTACACCGAACCTTCTTATTTCAGATCGTTGCCAGATCGTAATGCCTTATCACATCCTTTTCGATCAGTATGAAGAGGAGAGACTTGGCGGTAAGTCATTTGGTTCAACAAAGTCAGGTATCGCACCTTTCTATTCAGATAAATATGCTAAGATCGGTTTCCAGGTTAATGAGCTCTTTGATGAGGAGCTTCTTAAGGAAAAGGTAGAGAGAGTTCTTGTTACAAAGAACATCCTTCTTAAGGAACTTTATCACAAGCCTGAGATTGATCCTGCAGAGCTTCTTGAGACTCTTCACGAGTGGAGAGATATGGTTAAGCCTTATGTGGCTGATACAGCTCTTTTCCTTGAAAAGGCTAATAAGGAAGGTAAGACAATCCTCCTTGAGGGTCAGCTTGGAACAATGAAGGATCCCGATCACGGAATTTATCCTATGGTTACATCATCATCTACACTTGCTGCTTATGGCGCAATCGGTGCAGGTATCGCACCTTACGAGATCAAGCAGATCGTAGTTGTTAACAAGGCTTATTCATCAGCAGTTGGAGCAGGTGCTTTCACATCCGAGATCTTCGGTGAGGAGGCTGACGAGCTCAGAAGACGCGGTGGCGATGGCGGTGAGTACGGCGCTACAACAGGACGTCCTCGTCGTATGGGATGGTACGACTGCGTAGCAAGTAAATATGGCTGCAGACTTCAGGGTGCAACAGATGTTGCTTTCACAGTACTTGATGTTCTTGGATACCTTGAAGAGATTCCGGTATGTGTAGGTTATGAGATCAACGGAGAGGTTACTAAGGACTTCCCTGTTACACATCTCCTTGAGAAGGCTAAGCCTGTATACGAGACACTTCCCGGATGGAATTGCGATATCCGCGGAATCAAGAAGTACGAGGATCTTCCCGAGAACTGCCGCAAGTATATCGAGTTCATCGAGAAGGAGATTGGATACCCGATCACAATGGTATCTAACGGACCTGCTAGAGAAGATATTATTTATCGCGAGAGCGCTCTTAGCAAATAAGATGATTTTTACCGGGCTGTCACAGTTAGTGTTGGCAGCCCGTTTTACGGTTTTAAGGAGAAATTATGAAAAATAGCGAAACACCGATGTTTAAGAGAGTAATTGCTATAGCAGGCATTATCTTACTTATTGGTATATATGTAGTTCTTCTTTTTGAGGCTATATTCGGCGAGATGGGCCCTGGAAGTGCTTTTGCAGGCTGTGCGGCTGCTACTATTGCAATACCGATTTTACTGTGGCTTATTCTGTGGGTATATACCGCACTTACAGGCAACAGAACAGTAGCATCAGCAGATCCCTATGGTAAGAATGACGTCCCTGCAAAGGACAGCAGTGACGCAGAGTAAGAGGCTTAGTTATGGCAATAAGTACAGTAATTTTTGATATAGGTAATGTCCTTGTGGACTTTTGCTGGGAGGATTTCCTTAGAGATAAGGGCTTCGATGAAGAGATGGTTCAGAGAATCGGAGATGCCAGCACCAGAACAGAGGCATGGAATGAATTCGACAGAGGTGTTCTTGATTCCAAGGGAATCGTGGATGGCTTTGTGAAAAATGATCCTTCTATAGAAAAAGAGCTCCGAATGGCTTTTTCAGATCTCACAGGACTTCTTAGAAAAAGAGAACGCACAATGCCCTGGATCAAGGCATTGAAGAAGGCAGGCTACAAAGTGCTTGTTCTTTCAAACTTTTCAAAGCAGGCACTTGAACCTAATAAGTTTATGAATGAATTCCTTGATGAGGTAGACGGCGGAATTCTGAGCTATAAATATAAGATCATTAAGCCGGACCGCGCTATATTCGAGCTTATTACCGATAAATACGACCTTGTTCCGGAACAGTGCGTGTTCATTGACGATACGGTGAGGAACATTACAGCCGCTAAGAAATTCGGAATGAACGGTATAGTGTATAACTCCTATGAGCAGGTTGAATCAGAGCTTCAGGCCCTGGGAGTAAATTATTGAAAAAATATTGTTGACACACCAATAGCTGTGTGATATATTTTGCTAGTATGAAAATAAAGCAGAGGTTTCCACTCTCACCCTGTGGCGCAGGCTCCAGGCGTTAATAAATTTTCGATGTTTATCCTTTCAGGATTTTATCTGCGAATTTGGATGCAGAGCATAGATGATTGTTAAGTGGATTCTTTTGCGAATCCACTTTTTTTGTTTCGTGAATTGGAGGTACAAAACAATTAGCAACAACGATTTATTCATCAATGAACAGATCAGAGACAAAGAGGTTCGTGTAATTGGAGTTGATAACGAACAGCTTGGGGTAATGTCCATTCAGGATGCCAGAAAGCTTGCAGATGAGGCAGGTGTTGATCTGGTGAAGATCGCTCCCAATGCTAAGCCGCCTGTTTGCCGCATCGTTGATTACGGCAAGTTTAAGTATGAGCAGCTTCGCAAGGAGAAGGAAGCACGTAAGAAGCAGAAGACTGTTGAAATAAAAGAAATTCGTTTGTCACCCAACATTGATACAAACGATCTTAACACCAAGGTTAATGCAGCAAAGAAGTTCCTTGAGAAAGGTAACCGTGTAAAGGTTACTCTGAGATTCAGAGGACGTGAGATGGCACACATGGGTGCAAGCGTTCACATTCTTACAGATTTCGCTGAGGCACTCAGTGATATAGCTGTTATTGATAAGCAGCCCAAGGTTGAGGGACGTAGTATGACAATGTTCCTTACTGAGAAGAAGTAATTGATTGTTTCTCTTCTATAACCCTTAGGAGAGTTACATATAAAGTAATTGTTCAGAATCGTTTCTATGGATGATTACACTGCTTAAATTAGCAGAGAATTTTAATAATTTACAGCATAGGAGGATTTAGTTATGCAGCACAAGATGAAAACAAACAGATCTGCTGCCAAGCGTTTCAAGGTAACAGGCACAGGTAAGCTGATCCGTAACAAGGCGTACAAGCGTCACATTCTTACAAAGAAGTCTACAAAGAGAAAGAGAAATCTTAGACAGGCAGCAGTAGTTGATGCTACTAATGTAAAGACAATGAAGAAGATTCTGCCTTACGTTTAATCTTAAGAGCAGTACCATTTGAAAAAATATTTAGGAGGAAACCGAAATGGCAAGAATTAAAGGTGGCATGAACGCCAAGAAGAAGCATAAAAGAGTTTTAAAGCTCGCTAAGGGCTATAGAGGCGCTAGATCAAAGCAGTATAGAGTTGCTAAGCAGTCAGTTATGAGAGCACTTACATCAGCATTCGCTGGTCGTAAGCAGAAGAAGAGAGATATGAGATCTCTTTGGATCACACGTATCAACGCTGCAGCTCGTCTTAACGGTATGTCTTATTCAAACCTTATGCACGGTCTTAAGCTTGCAGAGGTTGAGATTAACCGCAAGATGCTTGCTGAGATGGCTGTAAATGATCCTGAAGGCTTCAAGACTCTTACAGAGATCGCTAAGCAGAAGATTGCATAACATAAACCTGACTATTGCAAAGGTTTTATAAATTGTATCTTATGGCAAGATAATTATTAAGTCGCGCTATCACAAGATAGGGCGACTTTTTAATATTCTAATCTAAAATGTGTGTCTGTAATTTCAATAATTTCCCGTTTTGAAATTCTTATTATAAGAGGATAAAGTTTATAAACAAGGATAAACTCTTGCTTAAAAAACTATGTAAACCCTTGTTTTTTGCATAATTTCTATGTAAAGTACATCATAGAGGGAGAATGAGTACGAGTAATACCTCCGATGTCAAGCATCAATTCGCCCATAAAATCATATATAAATGAAAACTTGAAAAATACTTTTAAAAAATGATATTCGCTATTGATTTTTTGAATCATATAATGTATCATAAATTTAGATACAGATGTGAAATATAGTTTCAAATATGATAGTCTGCTACTTACGAAGGTGGCCTTACATCTGTAATTACATATGGTAAAGATTCAGGGCAAAACTATCGTGAGGTAGTGACGCAAAGCTACAGGGTCTGTTTTTTGAGCAGATAGCCAGCTGCCTGTACTATTTGGAACAGGTATTAGTTGATAATGCTTGTGATAAATATTTGTGCAGATGAATTTGTTAAAGCCCTGTTTGCATTGTTCAAACAGGGCTTTTTTATAGGAATTTCAGGGATGAGATTCTTGTGGGAAGGTTTTATAGAGCAATGCCGAGACATGTGGGAAAAGAGAAATTAAATGAATACCTGAAGAAGCACGAATTTCTAAAGCGCTGGCTTTCTATTATGCTTGTGCTTTCGCTTCTTGTGGGAACAGGAACACTCTATGCCATGAACAGAGGTGCATCAGCAGTCTCAGAAGAAGGTGCTGAGGAAGTCGGAATGGTTCTGGAGGACTATTCAGATGAGGGCTCTGATGGTGGTGATGATGGAGTTGTTTTTGCAGACTCTGAAGATGAAGAGGAAGAGTCTTATGACGACAGCAGCGAGGAATCAGAAGAAAGCTACGAAGATGAATCAGGATCAGAAGAGACTGAGGAAGCTGTAGAACCTGAAGAAAGCTCTGAGGATACAGAAAATACCGAGGAGAGCACAGAGGAGAATTCTGAGGAAACTGAGAACATAGAGAATCCTGAAAATGAGGAGAATGCTGAAAACCCTGAGAATCAGGAAAATACAGAAGAAGTAGCTCCCGAGGAAACAGCGGAGAATCCTGAGACAGAAGAACCTACAGAGGAAAAAGAGGATGAGATCACAAAGGATATCATTCTGAAAATTTCTTACGTTGATGATGAAGGCAATGTTCTTACTGATAATGATGGCAATGCCTATGCAGATGAAGAAGAGATAGTATTAGACGAAAGCGTTGAGCTTCCTGAGGATGCAGCAGAGCTTGAGGGCTTCGAGTTTAAGAAAGCTACCTATGATGACCTTGAGATCAAGAAGGTCGATGTGAAGAAATACACAGCCTCTGATGAGACTGAGTATACATATTATGAATTTGTTTCTGATGATATGCCTTCCTACGATGACTACGAGCAGGATGAAGAGGGCAAGTATATCAGCAGAATCAAGGAAGATACCAGCCTTGTTTTCGTATATGAGAAGACCAAGACAGAGGAAGAGGAGTCCGAGGAAGAGAAGAAGGCTGAGAATACAGAAGAAGGAAAGGTCGCAGAGCAGGATATACCTGAGTCAGTCGATCTTGCAGATTATGTAACCGAGACTGTAATCGAAAGATTAAAAGAGGATGGAACCTGGGAAGCAATAACAGAGGCTGACATCAAAGAGGGTGATCATCTCCGTATTACAGTTAAGTATAGCATGCCTCAGGAAGCGGCACTTAGTGATGATATTCACATGAGCGTACCTGAGCAGTATGGAAATGTTATTACATCACAGTCTGACCTTGATGATGGAAACGGTACTGTTGAAGCTACCGAGGATAACCAGATAAAGGTTAACTACAGTGATGAATATAAGAAGGAGAAAATCGCCAGCGAGTCCGAAAACGATGCAAAGGATGGCTCTTCTGAGGATGCTGGTAACACCGATGGCTCATCTGAAAGTAATGAAGAGGATAAGACTTCTGAGAGTTCAGATGATAATGCTAAACTGAACAAAAGCGGAAGCTTTACTTCCGCTTTGCTTTCATTTGTATCACCTGTAATAGATTTGTTTGACGGCTTCACAATCGTTGCACATGCAGCAGGGCAGGATTATGGCAATGCAACCGGGACTCTTACTTATGAGACCATAGTTGATTCAACTAATGACGGTGGCATGAAGATTACTGGAGTATCAGTTAGAAAGAACCCTGTAGTTACCTGGAAGCCTGATGGAACAAAGGACTACTCGGGCGGAACTGAGATACAGAGTGGCGCACAGGTAAATCAGGGCGAAGGCCTTATCTTCAGACTTGAGTATATCCTTAAGATAGGAACTGTAAGTAAGGAGAAGCCTTCAGTTACTTATGCCCTTTCAAATCATGGTATAACTGTAGACCAGGCAGCTAGCGGTTCTGTTTACAACGGTAATAACGAAGAGGTTGGTACCTTTACAATCGATGAAAGCGGACTTATTACAATAACCTTCCATGATGAGTTTGCAGATAAAAATAAGACAAATGTAATTGATGACAGCTATTTCTTCTTCTATGCCACTGCAAAGGGCGATGAGGGCAAGGAAAAGACAACCAGGATATACGAGTTTGGAAATGACGTCACATTTACAATAGAAATTTTAAATGTTAAATCTCCGGATTTGACACTTAATAAGAAGATACTGGAGGACTATTCGCGGGCATCCGGAAAAATTAAATATCAGATAACTCTTAGCACCGAGAACGGCTCAGGCACAGAGATTCTGTTTAAAGACTGGCTGGAAGTATATAACAACTGGTCAAATAACAATAACTTTTTGCAGGATCTGACTAATACTGCTAATGCAGGTGCTACTGGAGATCTTAACTTTATTAAAAAGTACAGCGACGGAAGAACTGAAGATGCAAGGCAGTATATGTCGCTAAACAGTGAAAATTATGTGGTTCTTCAAAAGCTTGAGGCGGGAGAATCCTATGTTGCCACATATACACTTAATGTTCCGGACGTAATAGCAAAGTCCACTACACCGCTCAGATTAAAGAACTACGCGGAAGCTACCTTCAACGGATCAAATAAGAGAGAGGCAGCGGTTTATTCTGACTTTTATGGTGACGTACCTACGATTAAGAAGAGCGGAAAGGCTGATAAAAATAAAGGTGAGGTAACCTGGAACATAACCATAAATGAAGGACATGTTAATCTAAAGGGCTACAACTTATCTGACCTTATATACAAATTTAAAGATAGTGGCTGGACACAGGTGACTACTCCTTATATCGGAGAGCTTACCGTAAAGAGCGTAGAAAAGGGAAGTGCTGAAAACTACGGACCATTAGCCAAGGGAAGCACAATAACACTTGGTGAAAACGGATATACCTTTACTCAGGATGATTATTGCAAATATGAATTTACTTACACTTATAAGTATTCTGAAAATGAAATTATCTATGGAAACCTGAAAAATCAAGCGCGTATTAGCATTCAGGGCTCACAGAGCGGTAATACTGCTGAAGCTTCTGTTTGGATTGGAACTATCGATCCTGCAAGTAAAACAGCTGAGGGTGTGAGCATAAACGCAGATGGAAGCGCAAAGGTATCCTGGAAGGTTACACTTAACGCTCCTATTCGCAGGAATGAAGGAACAAACAACCAGGAGTACTGGAGATTCTATGAGATGCTCACGGATTCTGACGAGGTATTCACATCGTCAGATATAGAGAACCTAAAGAGTGCGATCAGAAGCGTTTATAGCGGAAGATTTGAGGTATCAGCTTTAGATAGTAAAAAAGCCGGAACTATAAGCGGAACCAGAACTCTTGAAATAAAGTTCTACGATGACATAACTGAGACAGTATCATTTACATTCAGCACGACCGGTAATATCGGAGACGGAAAAGGTTCAGTTTTATTCAAAAACAGAGCGGCTGTATATAACAAGGATGTCTATGCAAGAACAGCACAGCAGTCCTTTGAACCTTTTGTTAGAAAGTATGACGGAAAAAATATTGAGAAAGAGTCCTCAACCGATTACTACACTGAAGACTGCTACAAGCAGGGAATACTTACCTGGATAATCGAGGCGAATATACCGGCAAATAATGAATTGGGAACACTGTATGTAATTGACACATTGCCTTCAGGTGTCTCCTTAATTGAGAACGGAACATATAGAGGTAAATTCCTGTATGGAGTTGAAGTCTCTGAAAACAACAACTTCAGTGGAGCAAGTGGATTTGATGGCGACCAGGCAAGCCTTAACGGAGTAAGCTTCTCTAAATCCGGTGACTCGGGCAATGTAATCATCAGCTTCGATGGCAAGGCAGCCGGTGGAAAGAAATTATATTTCAGAGTACATGCGAAAATAGCAAATGATTATGACTTTGCATCCGTAGGAACCGCATCCTTTACTAATAACGTTGTGGTTAGCAAGGATGACAGTGGAAGTGAGAAGCTTGGAGAGGCTTCCCAGACACAGAAGGTAACAAAGACAGAGTATGCAATGACCAAGAAGAGTCAGCTTGCATCGGGAAGTATTAATACAATTGAGTATGTTCTTGATGTTAATCCCGGCGCTGCGGATCTTCTTCAGGGTGGCGACACACTTACATTAACTGATGTGCTTGAATCAAAGTGCCTAAAGGATTACACGATCTACCTGGTTCCTGATTCAGCTGTGGTCTACGAAGTAACCACTGATGAAAATGGCGTTGAAACAGAAACACCGCTTTCACAGTCAGAGTACTCATATAGTCTTAGCAGTTATGAATCAGAAGCCTCCTACTATGGCGGAGGACAGACAGGTAAGTTTGTATACAGCACGATAGTATTTAAGATACCTGATGGAAAGCACCTGAAAATAAAGTACAGATATACCTTTACCGGAGAAACTAATTCTAATGTTGAGCTTTCTAATGACGCGAAGCTTGAAGGAATATCCTTGGAGCACGATTCAGCTAGCAACAGTACAACGGTTACAATTCAGGATGCCGGAGCAAGAGCTAATGTAAGAGGTATTAACCTTTACAAGGTGGATGCTGATAACAGCGGAATAATGCTTCAGGGAGCGATTTTCTCACTCAGCTATTATGATGGTACACAATGGGTAGAGCAGAAAAATGAGAAATCCGCTGATGGAACATATACGACGGACTCCAATGGACTAGTGGCGATAGCACCTCTTGTCTACAACGTTGGATACAAGCTTGTGGAGAAAACGGCGCCTCAGGGCTATGCGAAGGATGAAACACCTATCTGTTTCTACATACCTTCTGCAGATACAGAGAATTACAAGCTTAAGCTGCCTGATAACTTCTTTACAGAGCTTGGAGGAAGTGAGTTTACCGCAGGCCAGCCTGTATATGCTCCCAATAAAAAGAATTCAACTTCATTTACAGTCAAGAAGGACTGGGTAAATGCTGATGATGTTACAAAGCCATCAGCCATCTCAATAAGGATTGGGCGAAGACTTGGAAATGTTGTCAGCGGAAAGTCGGATTCCTCAGGGCTTGGAAATTACTACACAGTAAACATTGACAGGAGAAATCCGAATAACCAGATACTTGAATATGTGGGATTTCCGTCTGTAAAGGATGGTTCACAGCTGACATTCACCTTTGCTACACATGGGAATGATCTTACTAAGGTCATAATCAATGGTGAAGAGCATACATATGCTGATGAAGTTAATTCGAATTCAATAACCAGGTTGACTAAGACCATTACGATTTCGGGAAATACTACTATACAGATATTGAACGGATGGCAGACCTGTGACAAACCAATGGCCAATGTTTCAGCTTCAGTTGCTTCATCCGATGCAGGCCTTGATACATCAAACAGTACAAAGGGAGCCACCGGAGCTACAGTCGGAGCAGAGGATATCGGTTTTAAAAAAGAAACAACAATAACTGCGGTTGACGACTGGAAGGTTACATTAAACGGACTGGACAGATTCTATAAAGATGATACAACCGGCATTACATACGAGTGGCTGTATTATGTTTCGGAGGTTGCAAACCTGTATTACACGGCAAGCTATTCCGACAACAATTCGCCGGGAATAACTTCCGGGACAATAACAATTACCAATACAAGAAATGATGTACCGGCATATGCTTTACCTTCAACTGGAGGAAGCGGAAGGATACCTTTCACGATAGGTGGACTTGTTCTTGTGACACTAGCACTTGTGGGTGAGGAGTATTTTAGGAGGAAACGAAGAAAGCGAAAATAAGATCAGTTTATAAAAATTATAAGTTACATAAACTATCCTGGGAAACTCAGTAAAAATCAGTTTCCCAGGAATAAATAAAAAGTTCAAAAAAGCGCATCTTTTCTATTGATTTTTATTTATGGCTATCATATTATGAGTGTGCTGTAAATAACAAAATATGGTTAAGTGAAGAAATTCAGGGCAAAGCTACCGCAAGGTAGTGACGCAAAGCTAAAGGGTCTGTTCAATGGGGATAGACAGCCAGTTGCTGGTGCGCTTAGTAAAGGAAGCGCATCATTATTATTCTTTCTTTTGATGCAAAGCCTTGTTTGAACTCAAACGGGCTATTTTTTTGCCATAAAACAGGTTCAGCTGCTCTATAAACATAGTACGAGGGGACTATTTTGAAGCATTTTTATGTGGGGATGAATTAAGGAGATTCATGGCACGAAAAGAACTTAGGAAATTAAACAGGAAAGAATTACTGCAGATGCTGGTCGAGTTTTCTGAAGAAGCAGAATCCATTAGAGCTCACGAAAAGGAGATGCAGAATCAGTTCGACAGGGAACGTGAACAGCTCCTTCAGCAGATGGCTGATGAGAGAGCAGAGCTTCTTGCAAAATTTGATGAAGAAAAGGCTGAGATGAGAAGCAAGTTCACGCAGCAGAAGGAACAACTGATCGCACAGCATGCAAGGGAGAAGGCCGCTTATATGCAGCAGGCTGCTATAGAGAGAGCCAACCTCCTAAACGGCTTCAATGAGGAAAAGGCAGAAATGCGTGAGAAGTTCAATGAGCAGAAAGCCAAGGCAGAAGCTTTGTTCCAGAAGGATATCACGGGACTTAGGGCAAGGCATGAGCGTGAATTTAAGGGCTTCCATGCGAGACTGGAGAGAGAAAGAGATGCTCTTCACGCTGAAGAAGAAAAGAAGCTTATGCAGATCCAGGATGCAGGTACGCTTGCTGAGGCGATACTTTCCATAAACGGATTCTTTGAGGCTGCGCAGAAAGCGGCTATACAGTACGAGGAAACTGTTAAGAGGATAGAGGCTATGCGAATAGCCGAGGCCGAGCGCGGCTTTAAGCCGGAAGAAGAGGGTGAGGCTGAGGAAATGCTCAGAATCAAGGAACTCTCCGGAGGACTTAAGAAGGCAGCAGCCAAGAAGACAACCACCAAAAAGACAACAGCCAAAAAGAAGGCTGAGCCGGAAGAGACTGTTGAAGAAGAGAAGCCTGAAAATACAGTAGAGAACGTTGAAGAAGAGAAGTCTGAAAATACAACCGAGACTGTTGAAGAAAAAAAGCCTGTAAAGAGGACAAGAAAGACTTCAACAGCGAAGAAAACTAAGGAAACTACCGCTGAGGAGAAGTCTACTGCAACTAAGAAACGCACAACAAGAAAGACAACCAAGAAGGCTGAAATAGATAGTGCTGAGACGGATAAAATGGAAACTGTCGCAGAAAGTTAAATGTTACATACATAAGAAACTATTGTTGTCAAGTACGGATTATGAATAGCTTAGTGCATAATTCGTATACATAGAAGTTTATAAAAATTTTATAATTGGTAAGCTACGCTTCGAATGTAATGTTCTTATGCGGTTAAGCACAGACGATTAGAGGGTCTGAAAATTATGGAAGATAAAAAGATTCCATCACAAGAAGCTCCAAATGAACAATTGAATAGGCCGTCGCTTGAAGAACTGAGAACAGAGCTAAAACGAGAATACAGGAAGCACGACTACAAGAGAACACTCAGAAATACACTGGTGGTTATCGTAGTTGTAGCCGCTATCTCAGTGCTGGTATCAAGCTTTTTTATCACAGTACTCAGAGTTACGGGTGACAGTATGACACCCACTCTTGAGACAGGACAGATTGTAATAGCCAATAACTATGCACAATTTGAGACGGGAGAGTTGATCGCGTTTTACTACAACAACAAGGTTTTAGTAAAGCGAGTAGTGGGATCTCCCGGTGACTGGATAAACATTGACGAGGCTGGAAAGGTTTATGTTAACGGCGTTGAGCTGAATGAGCCTTACATTTCAGATCCCAGTCAGTATGCAGCCGGCATGGGAGAGGGCGACAAGGTTGAATTTCCGTATCAGGTTCCTGACAAGAGATATTTTGTTTTGGGAGACCACAGATCGGTTTCAATCGACTCCAGATCAACAACTGTAGGATGCGTATCCGCAGAACAGTTGATAGGAGCAGTATTTTTCAGGCTTTACCCTGTAAAAGATTTTGGTGGGATAGAGAGTAAAGCCAGCACCGGTACAGAAAGTATGGATGAACCGGAATTGCAGTAATTCGTTGGGCGGAGAAAAGGTAACAAGGGAAAGAATTGAAATGAGGAAATTGGACAACAATCGTATCGAGGGGTTTGTAAAAAAACACACTCACCTTAAAAGATGGATATCAGTAATGCTGGTTGTGGCTCTTTTAGTTACAACAGCAACAATGTATTCACTTAATAAGTCTGCGAACGCGTTATCAGACGAGGATGCTGAGGATGTTGGAATGGTCCTTAGCGGGAATGATAGCGATGATCTTGCAGCTGAAGGTGGGGATGAAGGAGATACAGACTCTGTACAGGATTCTGGAGATGCAGACAGTACTGATGGTGAAAGCACAGATAATGCTGACACAGATGAGGGGACTTCATCAGATGCTGATGTAAAGGAAGATGGTAACTCAGATGTCACATCAGATGAGGATACAGATTCAACAGATAATTCAGAGACTGAATCTACAGATGGAACATCAGAAGGTGAGAATTCTGATGGCACAACAGACCTCGCAGATGCTTCTGATAATCAGACAACTGAAGATGGTGAGAACACAGATGCTCCTAACTCCAGTGAAGGGCTTAAGGACACCAATGATGTAGATCTTACACAGGATGTAGTTCTTACAGTTTCTTATGTGACTGAGGACAATGAGCAGATTGCTGATGAAAAGGAAATAAGTCTTTCCGAGAGCCTTGATTTTGAGACAGAGGCACCCAAGCAGGAGGGCTATGAGTTTAAGCAGGCTTCAATCGATGAAACTGTTATTTCCAAGATCGTAGCCAAGCAGGATGCCAATGGATATAAATATTACGAAGTAAACACAGCTGATGGAACAGCTTTAACTGTTAAAGAGAATAAGACAGTTGTACTTACATATTCACATGAGATTGTGGTTGACGGTGGTGTCAAGCTCACAGCCAAGTATGTGGATAAAGACGGTGCAGAGATAAAGGAAGCAGAAGATTTCGTTATTGCTGAGGAAACTGATCTTAAGCAGGGTGAATCAACAACTCTTGATGGATATTTCTATCTTGGAGCAACATATAACGATCAGAAGATCACAAAGATCACACCTGTCCTTGAGGACAGTTCAGAGGATTCTGAGAAGACAGAAGAAACTGAACAGGCTGAAGGAAGTGAACAGACTGAAGAAACTGAAAATAGAGAAAACAAGGTTGTTGTAAAAGAATATAAAGCTACAGTTACCGACAGTGAAGATATAACAATAAGTGAGGATTCTGATATTGTCTTCACATATGTTAAGGCTACAACAGAGACAAGCTTTAGCTACAGCGATGACAAGGTAATTGTTACAGCTGAGGCTACAGCTGAGGGAGTATTCCCTGAGGGAATTGAACTTAAGGTAACAGAGCTTAATTCACAGACAGAGAACTACAATTACGATGCATACCTGAATGCACTTAATGATAACGCTGATGCAATTGCTAAGGATGCAGGAAAAGATGAATCCTGCCAGTATAGCGAAAGCAATACAATTCTGTATGATATTGCTTTCATGTATGAAGGCAAGGAGATTCAGCCTAAGGAAGGCTTGGTAAACGTAAGTATTCAGTTTAAGGAGAACCAGTTATCTGATAGCCTTTCAGCTTCTCAGGAAGATATTTCTGTAGTTCATCTGCCTATTAAAGATGAGGTAAAGGAAGCAAACTCACTCGAAAGCACGGAGGAAGCTAAGGAGATTACTTCTGAGGATATCGAGGTTAAGACACTTACCGAGGCAACTGCTGAGGTTGGTGATGATGAGAAGGTAGAATTCAGCGAGGACAACTTCTCAATATATGCAGTTATTGCATATCAGAACCATACACCCGGAACAGATACATTCAAATCAGTTCTTGGTGATGCTGTAAACTTTGGACTTACAACATACCAGATTTTTGTAAATGAGTCTGAGACAAACTTTGCAGCAAAGGTAGTATATGCTAATGCCCAGACCGGTAATGATATGACAAACAGTGTTGAGCAGACATTTATAGCTGCAAGCATTATCGGTAACTTCAATCTTAAGGGTGAAAAAGCATATTTCATGGTTCCTGAACAGTACAAGAATAATGTAGGTCATGAAAAGGGTGCTGAGTATATTAAGCTCGATACAACCCATACACAGGCAGACCTTGAAAATACTGTTGAAGGAATGATGACATACGTAAGAAATGCTTCAGCAGATCTTGCAACCCGTACTGCTAATGCGTCAATTGTTAAGGATGCTAATCGCAATGAAAGATATTATGTCGACACTACTTCATATGCTGCAGGAACATATTATGTAACTGTTTCTGAGAGCGACCTTGCTAATATCGGTGCAGCAGAGAAGTTAACAATTAAGAAGAATCCTGATCAGACCATTGTATTTAATGTAATGCCCTCAGGCGAAATCAAATTACACAAATTCATGGTTGAAACAAATGGTGAAACAGTTGGATCAGACACACTTGCAGGAAGAAAAGAGGATTCAATTGCAAGAACTATTATATGGAACTTCCCTAATGCCAGCACAGTACGTAGTTCTGATGGCGTAGTAGGTGTTTTCATATCAGGTCAGCAGTATGCTTCATGGGAAAATGATAGTACATCAGCAGGATGGATATCCTTCCCCAGCATTAAAATAACCAGCGAGTTCCACAATACATATGATGAAGTTCAGCAGATAAGTGGAACTGCTCAGTTCCAGACCTATAAGAATGTAGATGGTCAGGCATCAACTGTTAAAGGATTTGGATTTACACTTTATAAAAAGGATTCCACTGGTACAAATGGATGGACAGAAGTAGAAACTGTCAAGAACGATGAAGATCCACACGTAGTTACCTTTAATCCTATAACATTTGGTAATGAAGCTGATAAGAAAAATCGTTCAAATTATCAGTACACAACAATTGGTGAAGGACAGAGTACAGACTTTGTTTATAAGATAGCTGAGACACAGGGTTCAGCTGATGATTCTGCTAAGGCTTATTCAGCTGATAGAACAATTTATTACGCAAAAGTAACGGTTACCTGCCAGAAGCTGAATGAATATACTAACACGATGTACTACCGCGTAAGTGCACCTTCATATTACACAGATGAGAATTGCACTAATGCAGTAAACGGAATTCCAACATTTAATAATACTACTTCAAGAGGAAGTGTCGGATTGATTCTTCATAAGTACCTGAATGGAGGAGATCCGGGCAACAATAAGTTCAAGTTTACTGTAAAGGTTGTAAAGAGCAATGGAAGCGTCGAGACATTGACAGATAGCCTTGAGAACGACGGCTCTACAATACAGTTTACCTTTGATTATAATAACAACTACATTTATGACGGGTGTATATACTTTGCTATCAGTGAGAATGATGTAGCTGATTCTTCAATAACAAAGGATGAGGACTACATTATTGCCAGGGTTGAGAATCCCGGTACCGAGAATCAGAAGGTTGTTTACTTTAAATACAACCACGAGTCTGAGAGTGCATTCATTAAACAGTTAAAGAATAACTATATTACATCAGGCAACACAAATACATTAAGAAATAATGTAACTAAGCATATGGCGAATGCGCTGACTGATGAGAATACTGCTTTTTACAATACTGGTTCAGGCCTTCTCAGAATCCACAAGATGGTTGTTAACGACTTCGGTTCTGAGTTTGTAAGAAATAAGACTAATGCAGCTTTGCTGCAGACTATCAGATTCCGTATCACTAATGTGGATACAGGAAGTTATATCGTCTTTAAGGGATTTGTTGATACAGCAAACAGAGACAGAACTTCAGGTGAGGAAGCAGCTACTGAGTATCCTTCGGGGAATGTATATAAAGTAACTTATAACAACAATGCTCAGTGGACAATTTCAGGACTTCCTGCAGGTACCTACCAGGTAGAAGAGGTTGCAGATGGTTTGACTCTTGGCTATGACTATAGTTCAAATAGCAGTTATGTCATTACAACCAATAACCTTTCAAGAGTTACAAAATATGATGTTACGGTTGACTCTAATAACGGCGTAGATGGTTATGGTACAGGTGGTCAAAACTTAAGAAAAGTATATTCAATTGACTTGAAGAACCATTATGACGTAGCACCTGAAGCCCATGTAGGCGGTGATATTGAGACAGTTCAGGTCTGCAACTATTACAGCATACCTGTTGGCCCGATTACGATTACCAAGAACTTTACTGGTGGTGTATGGGATAGCAGTAAGGCGTTCACATTCAAGATAGAGGCTGCCGGATATAAAGCTTGGGATACTGCTAATAAATCAGTAAAGCTTGAGTCACAGCCGATGCCTGAAAACACGACAATTACAATTGTGGGAGATGGTAATAATACCAGAATTGCTGATTTTGGTTCTGTTCCATTCAGATTTGAAGGTGATTATACATACAGAATAACTGAGGTCGCAGGTGATACCAAGGGTATTAAGTATGACTCTGCTGTATATACTGTAGAGATTCAGGTTCGTAAGAAGTATACACAGTTTAACAAGACCTATAATGGCGATAACATGGCCAACCCGGAGAAGTATTCTAAACATAATCTGCATACTGTACACGAAGATTTCTTCTATCTGGGTGCGGACATCTATTATAGAGATCAGAAGGGTAAGACACTTGCTGTTTGCAGACTGACACTTCCTGAGAATCTGGATACATTTGAAAATGCAAAATACATCTTTAATGCTGAATATATTTCAGGGAAAATTACAGATGTTGTATTTAATAATGTGCTTGCTGGAGAACTGACTATAAGTAAGGTTTGGCTTGATCCGACAGGACAGGACAACTCAAAGGATCGCACTAGTCTGGATGTTTACATTTATCAGAGAATTTCAGGCGGTGAATGGAAGCAATATGGAACAGCATATCAGCTGACAGCAGATAACTCATGGACGCTTACATTAGAAGATATTCCTCTTCTTGATGAGAATGGCAACAAGTATGAATACTGTGTGAAAGAGGATGAAAAGTACTTAAGAGATTATTCTGTTACATACAAATACGGTACTACAGAGTACCATGCACTGAATGGTGATGGAATGCCGAAGTATACTATGTCTGCTGATGTGAATAACAACTATGGAACAGTTACTATCACTAACCAGTATGTATCGGGATATGCGCTTCCTTCCACAGGTGGAACTGGAAAGCTGCCATATGTAATAGTCGGACTGGTAATGCTTCTTATCGGAGCATGTGGAATCTTCTATGTAAAGAGAAGAAAAGAAGAATAATAAGGTTTAAGATGCCTAAGGCATTTTAAAAAGTGCTCATTTGCACGACATAAAGTTACAAAGCAACAAAAAACGTCTAAAACAGACAAGATTCAAACAAAAGGAGAGAGGTTTACATGAAAGGACTCAAGAAATTTTTAACTGGTATACTTGCTGGTGCTATGGCGATGTCCATTACATTTACAGCAGGAACCGCAATGACAGCTAAGGCTGCAGACATCACTATCAACAGCGCTGCTAATAGTGATGCAAATAAGAAAGAGGCTTCAACAGCACAGACATATACCTGGTATAAGATTTTATCTGCTGATGCTAGCGCGGGTGCTTCACTTAATAGTGAAACTAATGAAGTTGCATCCGGTACAGTTGTTTACTACACTGACACAGAAGATCGTGCTAAGGCACTTAAATCCACAGGGTATTTTGATTACACACTCGCAAGCGATGGAAGATATAATGTGTATGCCACATATGAAGATGCAAATAAGCCTAGTGGAGAGGAACTTGCAGCGGCATTTGATCAAATAAAGGACAAATTTGAATCAGGTACGGTTAATGCGGCAGAAGGTGGAGCAACATCTCTTGGTGTTGATGGTAATGGCTATTATCTTGTTACATCAAGTCTTGGTTCAAAAATGATAGCGCTGACAATTGGAAGTGCAAATGTAAGTATTACAGAGAAGAACACATATCCTACAGTTGATAAGAAACAGGGTGCAACAGCAGGTACTTATGCAGACGATGATTTAACAGTTAAGGTTGGGGATACGGTTTACTATCAGATTGAGGTAGCTATTCCTGCAGCTACATCTAAGGCAATAGAGGTTAGAGATACCATGTCTTCAGGTCTTAGCTATAATAACGATGCAGAAGTAACAGGTTATGAAGGAACTCCTGTAAGTGACCTTAAGGGCGCAACTTTCGGATTTAGCTTTGCACCTAATTCCGGAGAAGCTGCAACAGCAACTATTACTTTCTCAGCTACAATTACTGCAGATGCAATTCTTGATACAGCAAAGAACAATAAGGTAGACCTTGATTATGGTCAGTATCATCAGGAAGATACTGTATACTACCACACTTACAGAGCGGTTGTTTATAAGCACGATAACACAGGTAAGGCTCTCGAAGGTGTTAAGTTTGAATTAAGAGATGCTTCTGGCAACCCCGTCAAGGTCTCTAAAGATACTGCTAACAATTGCTATTATTTGGATGCAAATAGTACGTCTGCTGAACTTGTTACAGATAAAGATGGTTTTATTGTTATAAGAGGTATTACTAATACAGAAAATACTTATAAGGTTTACGAGACAGAGACATTACCTGGCTATAATCTTCCTGCTGACAATGCAAGAACAAATACTTTAGTTCCTGTAGAGGACGACGGAAATGCTTTTACTCCTAGTGCAGATGGTCAGGGAGTAGTTTCTATTGAGAATAATTCTGGTGCAGTTCTTCCTTCAACAGGTGGAATTGGTACAACAATCTTCTACATCATTGGTGGACTTCTTATCGTAGCAGCAGTTGTATTCTTCGTAGTTCGCAGAAAGAATGACGCTGAGTAATTAGCTGTTTGACAAATATAAGTTTTTTACAGGTAGAGATTTAAAAAAATATATTTACTGAAAAATGAATCTTGTTTCTGTAGACAATATATATAGAAACATGCTGTAGTTCTGGGACGGACTCATCCGTCCGTCTCGGAATACAGATTTTCAGGAAATCAGATTTGGGAAGATAAACGTACTTACATTTAATGGATGGATAGTAGGATGAAGAGTAAGGGATTTGCAAAGCAATTACCAAACCTCATATTTGCAGCCGTTTTCTTTGTAGGCCTTGGTATTTTTCTGTATCCGTCTGTAAGTAACTATATAAATACCAAGAATCAGAGTAGAACAGTAACAGATTACGAAGACTTAATGTCTACTTTAACTGAGGAAGATTACAATACATATTGGCAAACTGCTCAGGAATATAATGACAAACTTAAAGAGAGAGGAATGAATTTTAACCTCTCAGATGAAGAACTCGCTGAATATCATTCAGTACTTGATCCCACCGGAACCGGAGTAATGGGGCATATTGAAATTGAGAAGCTCGGCGTTGACCTGCCGGTTTATCATGATGTAACAGAATCTGTTTTGCAGGTTGGAATAGGTCATATACCTGGATCATCGCTTCCTGCCGGTACAACCGGTTCACATGCGATTTTATCAGGACACAGAGGACTTCCGTCCGCTAAGCTCTTTTCAGAGCTTGATCAAATGATAGAAGGGGATACCTTCTTATTACATATAATGAATCAGACTTTTGCTTATCAGGTTGATAATATACAGATTGTTCTTCCTGAGGAGACACAGAGCCTGGCGATTTATCCTGACAAAGACTATGTCACGCTTGTGACGTGTACACCCTACGGTGTTAACACCCACAGAATGCTCGTTAGGGGCAGGCGTGTTGATTATAATGAAGAAACCAGACTTATAGTTCCTGCTGATGCAACTAAGTTTAATAATCTTGTAGTTGCTCCGTTTATTGCAGGACCGATCATATTAGTTCTGTTTATTTGGTTTGTTGCAAGTACATCAGACCGAGGTAAGAAGAAAAAGTCTGCGACAGTAGATGATCTGCGCAGACCATCGAGGTAAGTTTTATGAAGATTTTTGAAAAGGCAAAGAAATGGATTATGGGTGGAGCCATGGCTGGACTTTTATCAGTCTTGCTGATTCCTGCTACAGCCAGTGCCACAACATCAGACAGCTATGCTTCTGGTAAGATTGACATGAGCAAGGATGCTACATTGTCAGTTTACTATTACTTTGACGGCAATGAAGAGCTGCCTGAGTATGGCAAAATGGCTGGAGTAAATGTAAAGGTTTACAAGATGGCTTCAATATCCGAGAACGGAGAGTTTACATTAGTAGCTCCTTTCGATCAGCTGGATGCAGAGATTAAGGATATGTATTCCATAGCAGACCAGGATGTCTGGAACGGTATTGTTACTAAGGCAACAATCCTTGTAAATGAGAACGGCGTTCAGCCCAGCTATACAGGAACATCTGATGCAGAAGGCTTTGCAAGACTTGGAACCGTTGATAAGGGACTTTATCTTGGAATCAATGAGCCAGTTGTTATCGATGATATTCAGTACAAATACTGGGATTTCCTTTCAGTAGTTCCCGGTCCTAATAACCTTGAAGAAAATCAGGGTAACGATTGGGACGGAACCTGGTCAAATGCATATTATGATGTAGTTGCTATTCCCAAGAGAGAAGCAATAAAGCTCGAGGGAGATCCTGAAGAGTTTGAGGTATATAAGCAGTGGGTTGATAATGGCTCTGCTGACAGACCTTCATCAATCGATGTAAAGATCTACTGTGATGGATCACTTTTGGAGACAGTTACACTTTCAAGCACAAATAACTGGCAGTACAAGTGGAAATCTGAAAAGGGACATACCTTCTCAGTAGAAGAGGTTATGAACTCAGATAAGTACACACCAAATATTTCAAGGAATGAAAATACATTCATCGTAGTAAATACCAAAAATCCTGAGACACCGGATGAACCTGATGAACCCGACAAGCCGGATAAGCCGAAGAATCCTAAGACACCTAAGAATCCCGACAACCCGGATAATCCGGATTCACCCGATACACCGGATAAGCCCGACAAGCCGTCTAACGATTCAGCTTCAGATGATGGCGGAGTACTTGGCGCGATCAGAAAGGTTGCGGAAGAGCTTCCTGCAGTATTGGGTGCAAGAAGACTTCCTCAGACAGGTCAGCTTTGGTGGCCTATACCGATACTTGCTATTGTTGGAATAATTCTTATATTCCTTGGCTTTAGAAGTGAGAGAAAAAGAAAATAATTATCATATTGTCAGCATAGCTGACGGTGGGGCGACAGGTAGATTAAAGTGAAATAGTGGGGCTTACTTTCATATATAAAGGTGGGCTTAACATGAAAATAATCACAAAAGGTAGGATAATGATTCTGCTTGGATTCATCTGCATAGGGATTGCCGCAAATATCGTGGTACATAACCAGCAGGAGGATCTGGCAGCAGGAGTGAGCGCAGCAGGACTCCTTGAGGGAGTTGAAGCGCAGATTACCAATACTCCGATAGAGATGAACCCGACAGGGGATATGAAATCCGTTGATGTTAACGGTCAGTCTTTTGTTGGAATAATAACAATACCTGCTATTGATATCAGACTTCCGATCCAGACAGAGTGGTCTTCTACAAATGCGAAGACTTCACCCTGCCGCTATAAGGGATCTGTTTATGAAAATGATCTGATTGTGGCAGGCCACAATTATACGAGGCATTTTGGTAATCTCAAGAACCTTATTGCAGGAGACACCATTATTGTGACCGATATCGATGGACGCCAGTATTATTACGAGGTTACTTACATCGAAGAAATCGGTACCTATGAGGTCGATAAAATGGACGAGGGTCAATGGGACTTTACAGTATTTACCTGTACCATTGGCGGTGCAAGCCGTGTGACAGTACGCTGCGATTTTGTTAAGATGGTTGCTCCCGGATCAGGAGATTCAGTGACCAAGGAAATCGAGAACGCGGTTTCAGGCGATTAAAAGAGAAAAATATAATAAAAAAGTTTTACATATGTTCCGGTTTGGGCTTTGGCTCAGGCCGGAATTTTTATTGTGAGAAAATTGTGGTATCATATTAATTGATGCAAATATGTAGCACTTATATTTTTTCTTGAAAGGAAAATTAAAATAATGGCACTTGAAAAGTTAGAACCCAAAGAAGTATTTAAATGGTTTGAGGAAATCTGTAATATTCCTCATGGCTCTAAGAATGTAAAGAAGATTAGCAATTTCCTTGTGAAATTCGCAAAGGACAGAGATCTATATGTGAGACAGGATAAGGCGCTTAATGTTATCATCAAAAAGCCCGGAACTAAGGGCTATGAGGATCATGAGCCTGTTATCCTGCAGGGACACATGGACATGGTGGCTGTATGTGAAAAGGGCGCCAAGATCAACATGGAGAAGGATCCTCTTAAGCTGCAGACAGACGGAGAGTATATCTGGGCAGATCAGACCAGCCTTGGTGGCGATGATGGAATTGCTGTAGCTTATGCTCTGGCACTTCTTGACAGCAATAAGATACCGCATCCTCCGCTGGAAGTCATAATTACTACCGACGAAGAGGTTGGTATGGATGGTGCTGTAGCCATTAAGTGTGATGATATCGAGGGTAAGAGACTCATCAATATTGATAATGAGGAAGAGGGTACACTTATAGTAAGCTGCGCCGGTGGTGCACGCTTCCATGGATATCTTCCTATTACCAGAGAAAATAAGAGTGGTATCAAGGTTAAGATTCACGTTAAGGGTCTTTTAGGAGGTCACTCCGGCGAGATGATAGTCAAGGGCAGAGGAAATGCCAATGTTATCATGGGAAGGCTCCTTCTTGAGATCACAGATGCCCTTGAGGTTGGTATCATAAGTCTTAACGGTGGTGTTGCTGACAATGCCATTGCTACTGACTGCGAGGCAGAGCTTTTGCTCATGGGACTTGCTTCACAGATGCATGGCAATATAAAGGGGCCTAACGTATCATTCTTCTCACTCTTTGGAAAGCTTTCTTCAATTGCATATAAGGTTGAAGAGGAGCTGAAGAAGGAACTGGGTGTAAAGGATCCCGGACTTTCAATTGTTGTTGAGGAGGTTGTTGATACAAGCCTTCCTCCGGAAGAAACAGATGTGTCCAACATGGCTTCAGTTAACCTTGATTCAAGTGTTGACGCCTTTACAGAGAACCACGAGAAGAGACAGGTTATATCAGGCGTAATTCCCTGTGCTGAGGTTATAGAGCTGGCAAGATGTATCTGTGCTATGCCTTATGGCCCGCAGGCTATGAGCGCTTCTATAGAGGGACTTGTAGAGACATCACTGAACCTTGGAATCTTGAAAATCGTTAACAGTAACATAGGAGCTATCGAAGGAAAAGAGGCTGCAAGCCAGAGCTCAGGCACGGTTGAAGAGGCATTCCTTCTTGATTACTCCGTAAGAAGCTCCATTAAATCTGCTAAGGAAACACTCCTTCGCAAGCTGGAGATCATCATCGAGGGATTTGGCGGTATTCATGAGACTACCGGAGAATATCCCGGATGGGCTTACGCTGAGGAGTCACCCCTTAGAGATAAGATGGCAGAGGTATTTAAGAGACTCTATAATAAGGATATAAAAATCGAAGCTATTCACGCAGGACTTGAATGTGGACTTTTCTCTGAAAAGATCAAGGACCTTGACTGTGTATCCTTCGGACCTGACATGCAGGATATTCATTCTACAGGAGAGAAGCTTAGTGTTGCTTCTACAAAGAGAACCTGGGAGTATTTATGTGAAGTTCTTAAAGAGCTTTGATAAAAAGATAGCTTAAAATATTTAAACGACCCTTCATAAATTTCCATCAAAACCTTGACATTTTGATGGAAATGATAAATGAAGGGTTATTTTTTGTTTGAAAAGGGGATATGCATAAAATGATGTGTTTGTCAAGTACGGAATATGCACAGATCTGTGCATATTCCGTTGAAACGCAGTAATAGAAACGCTTTATAATGGTCTATGTATTTTTGCATTTACATGCAAAATTATTACATTTAGGAGGGATAAGTATGAAGAAAGGTTTTGTAAGGAAGCTTACAGCCGTATTGGCTATAGCTTTGCTTTCATCCACCATTACTTCAGACTACAACAGTCTGGGTGTAAGAGCGGAGGTCGATGAAACACCAGCAATCGAAGCACAGGTTGGGGATTTGCCTGCTGATGAGAAAGCTGAAGACATCGAGAAGAATTTAACAGATTCAGCAGATGTGGCTGATCAGGAAGTAAAGGATGAGGAAAAGGCTGAAGGGGATGTTGAACAGCCTGCAGATCCGACAGAAGATTCAACTGAACAGAAGGACGATACATCAGATGAGCCTGCTGTTGAAGCACCTGCAGCTCCTGCAGAAGAACAGCCTGCAGAGGATGTAAAGGAAGATAAAGCAGCAGAAGATGTTGCTGACAAGCAGGATAACACTGATGTTGATAAGGCTGCAGAGCAGAATGACGCCGATAAGGCAGCTGCTCCTGAGGAAGAAGACAGTGCAGATAAGGTAGAAAAGAATGCCGATGCAGATGCTCCTTCTGATGGAAATGCAGGTGATCCTGTGGATACAGAGCCTGAAGTTAGTGATGGCGATGCCAATGTACCTGCCGCAGGGGATGCTGCTGAGCCTGAAACTAATGAGGTTTCCATAACATATATTGCCGGTAATCACGGTAGTGTATATGTGAATAATCAGTGGATTCGCAGAGCTACTATTAAGTCTGAAAAGCCCAAGAAGGCAACTGCTAATCCTCATGGTGGATATTATTTATATAACTGGACTGACAAGGATGGAAATGTAGTATGCACCACAAAGGATTTCACACCTAAGGATGATCTGTTCGTAGACGGTGCAGAATATACTGCTAATTTCCGTAAGATTGATACAAAGGAATTT
>JAEEGF011913373.1_pt1 | contig 28708 bp, 24 predicted proteins | sample 9134171 | NCBI WGS metagenome assembly JAEEGF01 (sample SAMN16246542, study PRJNA631951) | gut metagenome | biome: gut microbiome; feature: rumen; material: AP-attached | host: Bos | place: Iran: Karaj | collected 2018-10 | reverse complement strand
CGGCGCTGGTCAGCACGTCGGGCAGATGGCGGCCAATTCTGGGCGCGGGCAGCAATTCGGTGGGGTCAGTATCCATATAGCCCTCCAGCCGCAAGAACTTGTAGAAACCTTTCACTCCACTGATGATACGCGCCTGAGACCTTGGCTGGATGCCTACGTCCTGCAAGGTGCAGACAAAGCGCTCCAGGTCATCGGTTGTGGCATGCTCGACAGCTATACCTGCGCCAGTGAAGTAACGCGTGAGTTTGTCCACATCGTCGCTGTAGGCTTGGGCCGTGTTGGCGCTCATTCCCTTCTCCATGGTCAAGAACCACAAGAAACGCCGTTTCACATCCGCTATGTCAGTAATATCACGCAAAAGGGGATTTTTTAGTTAATAGTTAATAGTGAACAGTTAATAGTTGAAACTCCTAATTCCTCACTCCTAATTCCTCACTCCTAACTTACCTTGTATGGTGTCGGTCAAGAGCGCATCGAAATTATCGTTAACCATAACCGTGACGTTGTTTCCGTCAAACGCCATCTTCAGTCGACGGTTGTCGCCACCATCAAGCCAGTCAAGGCGTAACGATAGTGTGTCGTTCTGCCATGCGTAGGCCGCTGCCATTTTGAACGGTCCTGGAACACCTATCAGTTGTTCTCGGGTCTCCATAATGTAGATAGGGCGTTCATTGTCGGTAGTGATGCGCCACCCGCCACAAGAGGCGACAGCTCGCAGTGCGCCAAGCCTGTCATTCATCGTGAAGATGCGGTCCTCACCGTCGCGGGTCAATTCGATGGATTTCAGACCCAGCAGATTGTCCTCAAGAAGAACCGTGTTCCCGAGCAGTCTCATCTCATCGGGATGCGTGGCATCACCATGCGGCATCTCAATCGACAAGTTGACAGGAGACACCTCCACGGCCGACTGCTTCCCGCTTATCAAAGGATCCAAAAAGTGATAATAGATGGTGTTCAGTTCGTGACCATAGTTGGCAGCCCTGCCGTTGATGACGATGACCATATCCAGTTTGGGAATGACATCAATGAGTTGGCCGCCATAGCCTGCAGCAAAGAACGACTCGGCACGCGGTTGCAGAATGGTCTTGGTCTGGTAACCATAGCCCAGGTAATAGTCATCAACATTGTATCCCGTGAACCAGGAACGCACCGTGTGCCACAGGTGGCGGAAGAATCGCATGATTTTTTCCCAAAAAGACAACTGTGGTGCTTCGCCCTCCTCGGTGCTCAGATAGCGCTGGGTCATGTCATGTATCCACTTGCGGCTCACCAGTTGTTTGCCGTTCCACTCACCGCCTTGCAGCATGAGCAGTCCCAACTTCGCCTCACTCTCGGCTTGCAGACGAAGCCCCCACCCTGCCGCTTCAACACTGTCAGGAGCGAGTTCCCAGTCGGTCTGCACGATGTGCATCGGTGTAAAAATACGTTCCCTCAGATACTCGAGCAACGGTTTACCCGTCAGCCGTGTAACGATAACCGCCAATGCATGAGTACACATCGAGTCATAGTGGAAGCGCTTGCCCACATCGTGGAAATCGCCCTTAAACCATGTGGTCAGCCAGTCATCCTCACCCAAAAGAATACTCAAGTCCTCAAGCCGTCCTGATGCCATCATCAAGAGGTGGCGGACTGTAAGGCTATCGAGAGCAGGCGACAGTTTGGCAGGCATCTTGTCGCTCAAATACTTGGACACCTTGTCATCGACAGCGAGCAGACCGTCATCAACGGCAAGTCCCACGGCGAGCGCTGTCACCGTCTTACTGGCGCTGTAAAGCGTGTGCAAATCATCTGCCTGATAAGGGTCGGCATGCAATTCACCGATAACTTTACCATGCCGCAAAATCATGATATGGTGGATATCCACATCAGGCAAGTTAATCAGGCGATGGTAAAGACCATCAAGCAGTTCCTGGCTCACACCTTGTTCCTCGGGGGCTGAACGGGGTAATTCACCTGTCTGAGCGCCCGAGACAAAGGCCAGTGCGGCAAACAATATGACGGCAACGCAGTATCGTGTCATTTTACTGTAAACGGGACAGTTGCAGGTTTTGAATTGGGATAAGTGTCACAGATGGTCACCTCATTCTTGCCGAAGTCGAAGAAAAAAGTTAAGCCGCTAATCCAATTGACGTAGTGCACACGCACCTCAAGCGTGGTCGGCGTCGACCAGGCATAAGCAGCCGCTGCATCAAAACCGTGTGTAAAACCCTGCATGCGGTTGATGGAATTGATTGAGTAATAGGGGTAACCCGTCAAGGTGCTATAGCGCCAAGTGCGATAACCCATCGACAATGCCTCTTTTGTGCCATCTTCATAGCCGAGCTTAAGTACATCGCCACTCACTTCAATGCTGTTCACTCCAAATCGGTTGTGTGCCAGTTGAAGTTGCCTGCCCATGAAGGCAGCAGCCTTTTTACCAGTTCGTTTGCCCTTGGGTAACGTCAGTTTGGCTGACGCGCACAGGTTGTCAAGGCGTTTCTGCAATTTATTCTCAGGCTGGAGCGGCGCACTCTTCAGTCCTGGCATCAGCTGGTTCCAGATACACGCCAGTTCCTCGTGACCGTAGAGTTTCATACCCAGGATGACCACCACGAGGTCCTCCTGCGGCACTACGACGGTATATTGCCCCATCGCGCCGTCGGCACGGAAAGAGCCTGGCCATTTGCTCTGCCACACCTGGTAACCATAACCCTGGTTGCCATCGGTGGGCGGCATAGTTTCCTTAGCACCGCCGTCAATAAGGCGCGAACAAGCCGCTTTCACATAGTCAGCACTGACGAGTTGCTCACCGTTCCACCTGCCCTCGTCCAAGAGCAACTGACCCAATTTGGCCATCGTCTCGGCCTGAACGCGCAATCCCCAGCCTCCAGTGTTGATGCCGTCAGGACTGGACTCCCAATCGGCCACGGTAATGTGCATGGGGGCGAATAATTTCTTCTCGAGGTATTCCAGCATGGTATAACCCGTCACACGCTGTACGATGGCACTGAGCATGAAGGTACACATCGAGTCATACTGGAACAGGCTGCCCGGCTTGTCATCAACAGGTTTGGCCAACCAGTCCTTGACCCAGTCCATGCTGTTGTTGCGCATCGTCCAGTCGGGTTTCACGCCCGATGCCATCATCAGCAGGTCACGCATGGTCATCGCTGCCATGTTGTCGCTAACGCGGTCGGTGCGTTTGTCGGGGAAGAAAGTCATTACCCTGTCATCGAGCCGCAGCAGATTCTCATCAATGGCGATACCCACCGCCAGCGAAGTGAAAGTCTTGCTCGCCGAGTAGAGCGTGTGGCTGTCCTCGGCACGGAAAGGCGCTGGATGCAGTTCGGCAACCACCTTGCCATGTCTCATAACCACCACATGATGGATGTCACACTCGGGCAACGCCATCAACGAGTCCATCATGTTGATAACAGCTTGGGTGCTGATACCCTCAGCCGCAGGCGTACTACGGGGCAAGTCACCCGTCTGCGCCAAAGCCATTACACTGGCTGCCACCAGCAGCCACAACGATAGCAAACAATGTTTCATTTCAGGTCAAAAGAGATTGTTGCAGGCTGGGTTCCTGGGAAGTCATCCCTGAACGTCAACTCATGCTTGTCAAAGTCAAAAATATAAGTGCTGGCGGTAATCCAGTTCACATAATGCATACGCACCTCCAACTTGGAGGGAGAAGTCCATGCCCAGGCCGCCGCTACCTCAAAATCATGACAGAGGTCACGCATTCGATTGGCCGCATGGATGGGATAAGGCGGAATGCCCGCTAGAAAGCCATAACGCCAAGAGCGGTAGCCCATGGGGAAAGATTCGACAGGGACTCCGCTACGTGCAAGTCTCAGAGTGTCGCCATCCACACTGGCCCACTTCAACCCATAGCCATTGGGACTGAACAAAAGGCGCTTGCCGTTCACCGGCTGCCCCGTGGCTTTGCCTTGGGGGAGATAAATCATGGCATGAGCGCAAAGGGAGTCTAAGCGCTGCTGCAGGACCCGTTCTGATACCAATGGGTTATCCCCTACTCCCGCCAGCAGCACGTCACGGATATCACTCATTAGGGCATTATTGTCATTGATAATTCCCAAAATGACAACCACCATGTCCAGTTGAGGTAGCATCACGACATACTGTCCATAGGCCCCCGACGCGATAGAGACATCTCCATAGCCAGGCCAGGTAGTTTTCCACAATTGATACCCGTAGCCGAAACGGGTGGTCGTGTCGGGCGCTGTATCACAATCTATAATCCGGGAGCATGTCTGGTCCACATAGTCGGCACTGACCAACTGTTTTCCTTGCCAATTGCCCTTGTTGAGCAACAGCACACCCAACTTGGCCAAGGCCTCGGCAGGCACCCGCAGCCCCCAACCGCCAACATTGACACTGTCAGGACTCATCTCCCACTCGGCTCGGTCAATGCCCATCGGCAACAGCAATTTCTCGTTCAGGTAATCGAGAAGTGTGCGGCCTGTCACGCGCTGCACGATGGCGGCCAGCACATGACTACACATCGAGTCATACTGGAACTTAGTGCCAGGTTCCTCATCGCAGGGTTTTGCCAACCACGCCTTTACCCAATCTGTGCTCTCGTTTCGCAGGGCAGCATCGGGTTGCACTCCCGCCGACATGGTCAACAAGTCACGTACCGTCAGCGCGGCCATACGGTCACTGATGTCGTCTGGCATCTTGTCATAGAAGAATGTCATTACGCGGTCATCGAGGCGAAGGCGGTTCTCATCAATGGCAATGCCCACGGCCAGCGAAGTGAACGTCTTGCTCACCGAGAAAATCGTGTGAGTGTCACTGGCACGGAACGGAGTGGGATGAGCCTCGGCAACCACCTTGCCGTGCCTGACGACCATCACATGGTGGATGTCGCTGCCCCGCAATGCTAGCAGAGAGTCCATCATGTTGATGACTGCCGCCGTGCTGATACCCTCGGCAGCAGGAGTGCTACGAGGCAGGTCTCCCGACTGGGCACGCGTCAAAAACGGAATAGAAATAAGTGCAATTCCTGACAGGATAAGCAATATGATGAGTACACGTTTAAACATTCAATCTATCACTAATCATAGTGGGCCAGGGCATTTTCCATTTCATTGCGGATGAGCATTTTCAGCTCTTTGGGTTCTAGCACCTCGATGCTGGCGCCGTGGGACATGATTTCCTCCTTCAGGTCGTAGGTGATGCGCATTTTGTAGGTAAACACCGAATAATGGTCATGCACCTCTTCCTGTTGTGAATGGTGCAGTGGCAAGGCGCGGAAATACTTGGCTTGGGTAGGTTCCACCCTCAGAACGATGCGCTTGGCGCTGTTCTTGTTGGTGATAATGCCAAAACAGTCTTTAAAGAATTCCGACGGATTGATGTCCTCGGGCATGACAAACGTTTCCTGCAAGAGGTTTAGGCTACTGATGCGGTCAAGTGAGTAGGTCTTGACGACGCCCTCATTGACATTCATGCCGATGACATACCATAATTGTTTGAAGATTTTGACGAAATACGGTTCCAGCACAATGCCGTTGGTAGGCAAGGAACGTGTGTAACTCTTGTAGGAAAAGCGAATGCGGCGATTCTGCTTCATGGCGTCGATGATGACAGGCAAATGCTCACGTGCCGAGGGAACATTCTCAAGCATGATTCGTTCGCTGATATCATGGGCATTGCTTAACATTCCGCTCATCGACACCGAGTCCACCAGCCATGAACGAAGCCGCGCATTGCTCTCGTTTCCAGAATCATCGATATAGTACTCAAAGGTGGACTTATCGCACTGGATGTTGATGTCGAACATTTCCTCTACCCCATCGCGATAATGGAAAAAAGTGCGACGTGCCAACGGTTTGCCCTCGCTGATGGGGCTGCGCAGCCACACCTCGTTCAGGTCCTTAAGCGTAATGCGCCCGTAGCGGCTGATGGTATCCACCAGCCACACGTAGCGATTAATCAGATTGCGGGCCATGCGTTTTTTAGTTAGGAGTTAGGAATGAGAAGTTAGGCCTCCCTTTTCTTGATGAGCAGGGCAAGACCAATCATGGTCAAGGCGGCATTCAGCAGCAGCAATTCAAAGCCCAAAGTGTAGTCAAACTGGTTCTTGAGCCACATCTGGATAAAGAAGCTGATGACGGGTGCAGCGATACACACTACAGGCACCAGACGGTCGCGCACGGGGCTCTTGCACATCATACCAAAGGCAAATAAGCCCAAGATGGGACCGTAAGTGTAACTAGCCAAGGTGTAAACAGCACTGATGGCGTCACTGTTGCTGATGGCGTAGAAAACGAGAATAACTAAACCCATACCGGCAGCCATGGCAATGTGTACCATGCGGCGTGTGCGGCCCAGAGTGGCATCGTCCTGCTTTTTGTCGGCCTCAAGGATATCGACGGTGAACGAGGTGGTGAGCGATGTCAATGCCGAGCCTGCTGCCGAGTAGGCGGCTGCAATCAGTCCGATAATAAATACGACGCCCAGCAACACAGGCATGCCCTCGCTGAAAGCCACGGTGCCAAAGAGTTCGTCGGTCTTCTCGGGCATCACGATGCCGTGAGCCTTGACGTGCAAAGTGAGCAGGGTTCCCAGAACCAAGAACAAAGCGATGACGATGACCTGAAGGAAAACACTCACAATGAGGTTTTTGGCCGATTCACTGGCATTCTTGCAGGCGAGGCTGCGTTGCATCAAGTCCTGGTCCAGGCCTGTTGTGGCTATCACCATGAATACACCTGCAATAAACTGTTTCCAGAAGTAGGTTCCTTCCTTGGGATTGTCAAAGAAGAATACACGCGAGGTCTCATCACCTCCCACTGCTTTACACAAGCCTGAAAGGTCATAACCCAAGCCCTTAGCAACGAAATAGATACTCAGTACCACCGACAAGATGAGACAGAAACTCTTCAAGGTGTCGGTCCAGATGACAGTCTTCACGCCACCCTGCAAGGTGTACAGGAAGATGAGAGCGATGGTCACGATGACGTTGATGACAAAAGGAATATGCAGCGGTGAGAACACCAGCAGCTGCAGCGTCACACACACCACATAGAAACGTACCGCAGCACCCAGCATCTTACTGATGAAGAAAAACCATGCGCCGCTCTTGTGGGTGCTGCCACCGAAGCGTTGCTCCAAATAGCCGTAGATGGAAACCAGGTTGCGCTTGTAGAACAGCGGAATGAGCACATAGGCAATGACAAAGTATCCCACAATGAAGCCCAATGCCATCTGCAGATAGCTGAAGCCTTTGGTCACCACCATGCCAGGCACCGAGATGAAGGTCACGCCCGAGATGGGCGCTCCTAGCATAGCAATGGCAACGATAAACCACGGGGCCTGACGACCGCCGCTCAAGGCGGTGGCGGTGTCACTCTTGCGCGAGGCAGCCCACGAGATGATAAACAGAAGAATGAAGTAGCCAACAATCGTGGCAAGTACAATCCAGGGAGTCATTATTTCAGTGAATAGTTAATTGTTAATAGTGAATGCTACTGAAAGGTTATTCGGCGTAGAGGAGGTATGGCTTGCGTTGAACCTTGAACAGTTCCACGTCTCCTTGCCAGGTGGCTTTGATTTCTTCGGCACTCATGCCTTGGGCAATCATCTCGCGCACGCGGGTGGTGCCCATCAGCAGGTCAAAGAAGTTGCTCTTCAAGTAGAACTGCTTGCCGTTTTTAGTGAGGTTGCGATAGGCGTCAATGATATACTCCAAGTTGATGCCCTTCTTGATAACATCTTCAGCATCTAGGTTGTGTAGGTCTACGCCATGGCACAGTTTATCCATCTGGGGCGGTGTCTTGGCGCCAAAACGGCTCTTGGGTGTAAATTCAAAGTCATAGCCTGTCATGTCAGGGTGGCCATAGACCTGGAAAGGCCAGTCGGTGCCACGTCCCAAACTCACCGTCGTGCCCTCGAAGTAGCACATCGAGGGATAGAGGTAAATCGAGAGCATATTGGGCAGATTGGGACTCGGAGCAATGGGCAGCGAGTAGCGGGTCTGGTGGGTATAGTTCTGACAGGGAATGACGGTGAGGTCACATTTCTTGCCGTCCTTGAGCCACCCCTCGCCATTGGCCATCTGTGCCAATTCGCCCAGCGTCATACCATGAACGGTAGGGATGGGCAGCCGTCCAACGCCTGACTTGAGTGTCATGTCCAGAATGGGACCGTCAACATACATGCCGTTAGGGTTCGGACGGTCAAGGACCATGAACTGCTTGCCATAGGTCACGGCAGCGTCCATAAGGTTAATCATCGTCACATAATAGGTGTAGAACCTGAGCCCCACATCCTGGATATCAGTCACTATAATGTCGATGCTATCCATCACCTGCTTGCTGGGCATCGGCGACTTGCCGTCATAGAGTGAAGCGATGGGAATACCTGTTTTCTCGTCAACACTGCTCGACACATGTTCACCAGCATCGGCATTGCCACGGAAACCATGCTCAGGCGAGAAAATCGTCACTACATTCACGCCGTTCTCGAGCATCAGGTCCAGCGTGTGCTTGTCACCCACCATGCCTGTTTGGTTACTCAGCAGTGCCACGCGCTTACCTGTCAACAGGGGCACGTACTCACCCGTGCGGGCTGCGCCCAGCACGACCTCGCCACTGGCCACAGCCTCGTTCTTGGCTTGCTGACTGGCCTCCTTGGTGGGGAGCATCGCTTTACCGTTTTTCCCATCACAGGTTTTCAGGGTTGTCATGGAGGTCAGCGACAACCACACCACCAACACGAGCAGATAAATTTTGGTCATTCTTTTCATTGTGATATAAACTTAGAGATATTACCCCGCAAAAATAACTATTTCGATTGAACTGTCATCACGATATGACAACAATTTTGCCAAAAATTGGCACACATTCAAATAAATAGCTTTCCTGCAGCACAGACCATATTCCACTAGTCATGCCATTTTAAGTTATATAACTCATGATGTAACACAACCGCGCGCTGTGGCACTTGGGGCAGAACAAGGGATCGTTATTGCCTTTCAAGATATCTTCTTCTTTTTTTCTGATGACAGTACCACATTCAGGGCAAACGAAATCTTCGGTCGATTCTCCAAATGCATGAAATTCCTGGCCCTCATTATGTTCAACCACAAACGCATGGCAATGAGGACATTGCCGACCAATATCACATGACATCATGCCATGAACGAAACTGATAATTTCCTCTTGATGGCCGCAATCCTTGCATTTGATGATACCAGCACCTCCCATCCGAGAGAAGCACAAGTATTCCTCATCAGGCTTTAAGCCCAGTTTTTCCTTTAATTTGTTCTCATCTTCCATTGTATCATTCTTTAAATTGTTAATCTCTTTGCTCAATTGTTTTACATGTAGGAGGTATCCAGGGAATCGGTTGCTGGGACCTCAAAGCGGGTGCCAGTTGACTGATGGATGCGACGGCGCACTTTCTCGCTCATGCCGGGGCGAGAGAGTCGAGGACGGAATCCGCTGGAATTGCGCAGGTACTGGCCGTTTTCCTCCAAGCGGATGACACCATCGTTATACTTCACAATCATGTGATAGGCCATCTGCCGCCAGCGTTTCACCATTTGGTCGCCAATCTTGCAACTGTAATCGGTCAAATGGGCAATGGCGGTGCTGCGGTCGCGCTGCATCAGTTCAAGGGCACGTTGCTCTACCTCGGCCTGTTGTGCGAAATAGCTGGCTTGCAGCGAGTCACGCACCTGCTGCAACTCAGGATAGAGCAAACTCCAACGTGGGTAGACCATATTGCTCACCCAGTTGCACACCCAATAGGCGCTCTCGTCGCTGAAGGTGTAAGCATCGGCCTTGGGGTCATTATAGCAATGCGGCACACGGTCGGCACAGCAATAGACAGGCGTGTAGGCCACCATGCCACTGTCGTCGTTGCCCCACCATATCACGCCGCCCACCTCGCGCGGCATGAAACTGCGCAACTGGCACACCCATGTAAAGGCGGTATGCGTCGTGGCCACCGAGCGCTCATGAAACAAAGTTGTGCCATCGTCGTCATAGCGGGCAGGCTGGGGACGAAAAGGACTATCGTAGATTCCCGCGCCAGGATCATCGTCCATAGCAAACGGTGTACCCTCGAAGCGGTCGCGCAAGCACTCGATAACATTGCCCACGTTAAGCGGTTTGTCGGGGATAATCCACATGGGCAACGGCTCCACCTCACTCATGGGCAACTTGCCTTCAATATAGGGCAGGTAGCGGTCCATACCCGTAGTCAAGTGACGGTAGATGGCCCAGACGCGCGAGTCGCCCAAGCGACGGCCACCAAAAGTGGGCGGGTTGTATGCATCGCAGAAACTGAACTCGCTGTCCTTTCCCTTGAAGTAACCGCGTTCACGGGCAAACTTGATGCAGTTGGGCGAAATCATGACATTGGCTTTATCTTTCAAATTCACGCGTCGGATGCGGCTCTGGTTGGCATGCGCCATCACAGCGTTGTCTGGCACGCGCACCGCAATCCACACGACGCTCTTGCTGCCTGGGCCGCAACCCGACATTTCCAAAATCCATGCCTCATTGGGGTCACACACAGTGAACGACTCACCCGAGCTGCAGAAGCCATATTGTTCTGCAAGACTCGTCATCACTTTGATGGCCTCCCGTGCCGTACGCGCCCGTTGCAGCCCCAAGTCCATCAACGAGCCATAGTCGATAATACCCTTATCGTCAATCAGTTCCTCGCGTCCCTCAAAGGTCGTTTCACCAATTGCCACTTGCCACTCGTTGATATTACCCGTAACCAGATAGGTTTCGGACGCCTCGGGAATCTCCCCGTGGTAAACGCGGGAATCACGGTCATAAATCTTGCGCATGGTGCCGGCTGGATGCTTGCCCGCCTCGTAGCGGTACATCTTGTGGCACGCGCCCCACGAGTCGATGTTGTAGGTACACATAACCGAGCCGTCGGCACTCGCCTTCTTTCCGACCAATATGCTAGTACAGCCCTCACTCTGCGGCAGGCATAGCGCCACCACCGCCAACAACAGCAATAATCTCTTCATTAGTCTGGCTTTTTAATTTGTTATTCGGCAAAGATAGTGATTTTTCTTGATTAAAAAGAAAAACGAAAAAACCTAGCATTCCATTGTCCTGTCTTGACTGGTTGAATCATTATTTGTATTGTATCTCTGCCGTGAAATAACAATGAAACTTGCAATACATATATTAAGCCTCTGCTGTACCTAACCATAATGCATGGCATCCGAGTCATCAACTGCGTGATACCGGGTTACTGAATGCTTACTCATCGTGAGGAGGTAAGGTTTGCGTTTCCACCTTGCAAAAAAGCAATTAACTTTGACACGTTTGTGTTTTTTGACTTTTTTTCTCGCAAGAAACATTTAATGAGTTGTAGTCGATTATTTGGTTCGTTTTAAGATGATGAAGCCAAATTTCTCATCGAACCCATCACTGATGATGAAAAATTCTGTAATTTTGCAATCAGGAATCATTGCTGTTGCTTTCATGGACAATCAATATCAACATAAGGTGAGCATCATTGTACCCTTGTACAATCAAGAGCGCTACTTGAATGCCTGCATGCGTTCTATCGTCAAGCAGACCTACACCAACCTTGAAATCGTTGTAGTCAATGACGGTTCAACCGACCGAAGCCCTCAAATCCTTGATGATTGGGCGGCAAAGGATTCCCGTATCAAGGTCGTGACCAAGCAAAATGAGGGCTTGGTCAACGCTCGTCGAGACGGATACCGTGAAGCAACCGGCCAATTCATCACCTTCGTCGACAGCGACGACTTGCTGCCACTTGACGCTATCGAGATTCTGGTTCGCTATATGATAGAGAAGGACGTGGATTTGGTTCTCGGTTCATCACAGCGAAAGTTTGGCTTATTAAAAATCAACACACTAATAGGAACGTTCCCGTATAATACTGTAGTTACCCAGCCTGAGCTATTTGATAAATACTTTTCAGGTTTCTTTGGAGAGAAATGTTTTTACGCCACCATCTGGGCCAGACTGTTCAAAAAAGCCGTCATCGACCGTGCACTTCAAGAGACTGAACTGTTCTCTACACAGATTCGTTTTATGGGAGAGGATTTATACTTCAATATGAAGCTGTTCCCGTATCTGAATTCGATGTATCGAATCAATGACATCGTCTATTATTACCGTATCGGTGGGGGCTCTGTGGACCGTTTTAATGCCCTCTATCCCGAATTGTTTGTTTTATCTGACATCCGCCTGGAGCTGCTTGACAAGTACAACTATAGCAGATCTTACGACACTTTATACATTGAATATGCAGGGCTGGTCTTCCATCATGCCCACCAGTTAATGGAATTCAAAAAGGCTGATAAGGAGGGTATCAAATCTCTCTTGAAAGATGAATTTGAGAACCGCACCATAGCAAAGCGATTATGTGAATTCTATCAGCATAAAGAAATCCCCAATCAACAAATATCACTGATATTGGACCACGACTATGAGGGGATGTACAACTATGTCAAACGATGGGTAGAGGAGCGCCGCAGCACATTACGGTACAAAGTCAAAAAACTTTTCATGAAAGTGATTAACTCATAGCAAGTTCGCATGCTATTATATCACCTGTTGAGAGAATTAAAAATTGTTGATTATCTTTGTGCCGTGTTATCAACTGCCATTAATGATGAAATTGACACTGCGCATATTAGTGACCTATCTGGTGTTGACGCTTCTGTTCATTGGGGCGTCGGTGACAGTGTTTTCCATTCCAGGAAACGCCATTGAGGACCATGTGCGACAGTCTGTGCAACAGGTGACTGAGGACGGCAAGATGTTCACGGTCCACGTGGGGCCTGTAGAACCGTTCAAAGTGGGCACCTTCAGCGACTGCCTGATTCTGGGCATCGCCTATTGCTCAGACACTGATCATCCATTGCAATCGGCCATGAGCGACAAATTCTTCATCCTTGACGGGTCACCCGAAGACGCAGCGTCGCTAATGATAGATCAGCCCGACAACCCGCTGTTACAGCCTGTCATCTACAGTCGTTACTGGCACGGGAACCAGGTTGTCGTCAAGCCTCTATTGTACTTCACCACAGTGCATGGTATCCGAGTCATCAATTGTGTGCTGCTAGCAGTGTTGCTGCTATTGATGTTGGCAATGATGTGGCGACGTGTGGGTCATGCCGATTCACTGATTGTCACTTTGAGCCTTGCTGCCGTTATGACGCCTTCGGTACCCATGAGCCTGAATTATGTACCCACGTTCTACATAGCCCTGCTGTCCTCACTTGCTATCCTGTGCTGGAAACCAGTCACAACAAATAGAAATTGCGTGGTGATATCGTTTTTTGTCATCGGAGCTCTAACCACATACTTTGACCTACTCACAACACCGATGGTGGCTCTAGCGGTGCCTCTCATAGTATATATGCTGTACAAGAAACCAAAGGAGACCTGGCGCACTGTTATCATGCTGTCCCTGGCATGGCTTGCGGGATATGCCCTGCTATGGGCAACCAAATGGGTGCTGACGGCACTCATCACGGGACATGCAGCACTAGAAGATGCTATGGGAGCCGTTACCCAGCGCACCGTGGGACATGGAGAGCAGGATTACATGATGTGGTGCCTCAAGACAACCTTTATGGCTCTAGTGGCAATCATCTTGACCATCATAGGGCTCATCGCCCTGTTCGGCAAATCTTGGCAAACCCTACGCCGCTACAGTTGGCTACTCCTCGTGGCAATGGCAAGTTTTGTATGGACATTTGTCCTTCTCGAACACACATGGCACCACCCGCACTTCACCTGGCGCACCTATGTCGTTCTAGCGATTGGCGTCATGCTGTTCATGCGGTACGCCTTGGACTTGAAACGCCCATTGGCATTGTTTAAAAAGACCAAAACGACATCAAAAAAACCGTCCTTTTGATGACAAAACCAGAGAAAAGCGATATGAAACAGATAGCAGTAATCATACCATGCTATAATGAAGCATCAACCATCGGGAAAGTGGTGCGCGAGTTTGCCACGGCATTACCCGGGGCACAAATCATCGTTGGAGACAACAATTCGCGTGACGACACAGCAGACGTTGCCCGCAAAGCAGGTGCGCTGGTCATCTCTGAGCCAAGACAAGGCAAGGGGAACATGCTGCGCACGTTGTTCAACTCGGTAGATGCCGACTGCTACCTGATGGTGGATGGTGATGCCACCTACCCTGCCGACAGCGCCCGTCTGTTGTGTGACAAGGTGTTGAACGAGGGCTGCGATATGGCTCTCGGTGACCGCCTGTCCTCAACCTATTTCACGGTCAACCGACGACGCTTCCACAACTCGGGCAACAAGATGATGCGTTCGCTCATCAACTGGATGTGTCACAGCAATGTGCAGGATATCCTCACAGGGTATCGTGCCCTGAGCCGACGATTTGTCGAGAATTTCCCACTGAGGTCTGTGGGATTTGAGGTAGAAACCGAAATGACAGTTCATGCTCTGGAGCACAGTTTCAAGGTGGACTCGGTACCTGTCGATTATCAGGAGCGCCCCGAGGGCAGTTATTCCAAACTGAGCACCTTCAGCGACGGTTACCGTGCCGTCAAGACTGCACTGACGTTATTCGGCGAGCACCGTCCACTGCGTTTCTTCAGCATCATTTCAGCCGCATTACTGCTTTTTGCACTGGTATTGGTCACCCCTGTGTTCATCGAGTATTTCAAGACGGGACTGGTACCTCGTTTCCCCACGCTGATTGTGAGCGGGTTTATCACCATACTCGCCATGCTGCTGTGGGTGGGTGGTGTGATTCTTGAAGTCATCTCCCGCAACAACTGGAAACAATATGAACTGATGCTCATGCACTACGACAAGACAAGCATAGTGAAAACAGAAATCAAAGAAGGATAGTAACCTCGACGGGGGCAGGCGGCAGGTCAACAGGAAAGACAATCTTATTAAAGGGAACCTCGGGAACCGGATCAAAAATCAGGTAACTACGCCCTTGATACTGGAGCGGATAGAAGCCTATCGGCATATAGTCAAGACGAATGCCGTAGCGGCTGAGTTGTTCATTGTTTTCGTCTTTTTCCTGTTGTCCATCCAGTGAGGAGTTCCCATAGAAACGTGACGTTTGGAAAGTGCATGGCAAAGAGTCGCCTTTCAGCAACACTGCCATATAAGATTGGCCTGGCAAAGCATAAACGGTATCCACCATTTCAGGATGGTTGCATTGCATTTTCAAGACGGTCGCGCCTCCAAGCAGATTTCCCTCATGGAAACGCTTATAAATTGAATCATTTACAAACTGCACGTTCTGCTTGCCATAATAAGCCCGATAGATTACCTCGTGGGCAAAGAAATGGTTGGACTGGTAGTTCATGGGCTTGATGAAACGGCTGTAACCCGTAAAATGACGTTCTGGCAACACAGCCTGATAGGGTGCGCTGACAATCTCGCTCACCACCTGATCATCAAAGGCCTTATACTCACGCAGCATCATCACCCCACGAGCAAACGTGAATAAACTCAACAACAACAAGACAACGACAGTGGCTAGGCGCATCCACCTCCAACGTTCAAGCAAGGCATCGGCAGCCATCGCCACCAAAATGAAAGCAACCGTCGCAAGCGGAGCATAGGCACGTTCACCACGGACACCAAGCGCAAACATCAGCGCCACAAGCCCCACAAAGACGTAAGCCAGCATATTACGGCGGACAACCGAAACGCCCTTCCAGAACAAGGCAACGATGCCTACTATTATTGCCAGTAGTGGGGTGTAGAAACGCAGCATTTTCTCACCGAACACATGCCAGCGACTCGACAATAGGTCGGCAAATCCCATATCCAACGCAATATCCCCGCTTGATGCACGGGACCAAGCAGCGGGTGATGCCATAATCAGCAGTACACCCATCAAATAGCCCAAAAGTGCCAACCAAGCCCGCCTGTCCAGACGATCACGATTCAACGCATAGTACAAGCACAATCCGGCAAAGACGCCAAAAGAAGTGGCTTCATTGAAACTGCCTGCAATAAAGGCAAAAAACACAAGCAACAAGGCTTTATACCAACTCAACTTGCCATGAGCGGGTTGCGGCAAATAGTAGAGCAACAACAGCAACAAAGTAATCGCCCACATGTAATTGGCGCTGCCCGACATCCACAGCATGGTTTCTCCAGGAACGGGATAGCAAGTCCCTATAAATGCCAAAAATGCCGACACGACCAACAACGAACAGCGACCTGTCGTCAGCAGACTGACAAGATGCAACATCAGACCGAAAACCAGCGTGTTGCAGATGTTAAAAGCCATCTTACCCAATATTCCCGAGAAAAGGAGAGGTACCAAATTGGACGTACGGCCAGTGGCATGGAGGAACTGGTTGACAAACGAGTGCACTATATCCGCTAGCGAATGGATAGGCGTCCAAGCCCCCTCGACGAGGGCAAATGACAGGTCATCCTCCTTGAATGTGGTGAACACATTCATCACCAGGAACACGGCGCATGCCGTGGCAATCACAACCCAATAGGCAACAGCATGCCATCGTCTGCCGCTCAATGTGTCCCAATAGCCGATTCGGGTCATTAGATGAAAAGGGTAATGATGTTAATGAATAGAATTGATATGAATCAAGTGGCTAGAGGGCAATGACAACACATCGACCTCTAACCACCTTAATTATTCGTCAAGCAGGCTGACTGCTCGTTAGGTTTACACGGTAAGGATTTCCTTCTCCTTGGCGGCAAAGATCTCGTCGATCTTCTTCATGAACTTGTCATGAATCTTCTGCACCTTGTCCTCTCCGTCCTTGCTGATGTCCTCGCTCATACCTTCCTTAACGGCCTTTTTCAGGCCCTCGATAGCCTCACGGCGAGCGTTACGGATACTCACGCGTGCCTTCTCGCTCTCGGCCTTGGAGTCCTTCACGAGCATCTTGCGGCGTTCCTCGGTCAAAGGCGGGATATTCAGTCGGATGACCTCACCGTTGTTCACGGGCATGATACCCACGTTGCTGTCGATGATAGCCTTCTCAATGGTACCAATCATGTTGCGCTCCCAGGGCATGATGGCAATGGTGCGCTGGTCGGGAGTGCTCACGTTGGCCACGTTGTCGATGGGCACGGGGCTGCCATAGTAGTTCACACGGATGCCGTCGAGAATCTTCACGTTGGCCTTGCCGGCACGGATGTGCGCCAGGGTGTCATCGAGGAAATCCACGGCTTCCTGCATCTTTTTCTCGGCTGCGTCGAGATAAAATTTCACGTCGTTCATAGTCTTGCGTTATTATTGTTTTTAAGTTATATTGTTCATTTAGTGGTCACGAAATTACACCATTTGCCACAACCCTGCAAATTTTTTGCAAAAAAACTGTCTGTTACGTCATTCCTCGTTCCAATCATTTCAAGCGATAGTTTTTTGCCTAAATGCATCTCATTTAAAGGACCCTCTCGCTTGTTTCTACCACACGTCAGGATATTCTTCATCTAGATCATCTCTAATATCAGATGCATGATTATAATCTTCTTCAATGCAAGTTTGTTTTTTTATTGTTGCTAGAATTACATTCCAGTGCTGTGTTGATATCGTGATTCTTTTACAATACTTTCTCGTCATTAAAGACTCTCACAATATAGTCGGGCCTGTTTTTAGTCTCGTTGTAGATGCGGCCGATGTACTCACCGATGATGCCCAACGAGAGCAGTTGGATTCCGCCCAGGAACAGAATCAGAATCACCAGCGTGGGATAGCCCTGCACCGGGTCGCCATAAATCAAGGCTTTGAAGAACACATAAATCATGTACAGGAAAGCAAACATCGACACGACGAATCCAACAATGGCTGAGATGCGCAACGGGGCATTGGTAAACGAGGTGATGCCGTCAATCGCAAGCGAGAACAGCCCACGGTAGTTCCAAGAGGACTCACCTGCCACGCGGTCACCCTGCACAAACTCGATTTCCTTCTTCTTGAAGCCAATCCAGCAGTACATACCCTTGGTATAACGCTCACTCTCACGCATCTTCTTCAAGGCATTGATGCAACTGCGGTCCAGCAGGCGGAAATCGCCCACATTCTGCAACACGTCGAATCGGGACGAACTCTGCAATATCTTGTAGAACTGTAACGACAGGCGCTTGCGCAGCCAGCTCTCCTTGCCGCGGGTCTTGCGCTTGGCATAGATGTCGTCATATCCCTGCTCCCACAACTTAATCATATCGGGAATAAGCGTGGGCGGGTGCTGCAAGTCGGCATCGATGATGACCATGCAGTCACCAGTCACATAGTCAAAGCCAGCCAGCATGGCGGTTTCCTTACCGAAGTTGCGTGACAGGTCCACATAGTTGACCCGCTTGTCCTGCTGACGAAGTTTGATCAGTTCCTGTAGGGTGTTGTCACGGCTACCATCGTTGATAAACATAAGTTCCCACTCATAGTTCTGGTTGGCATCCATCAGTTTTACCAACTCGGGATACAGCAATGGCAGGGATTTCTCTTCATTATAACAAGGAATGAGAATCGAGATTTTCTTCATTGTTCGTGATTGTTATATTGATGATTGTGATTTATATTTCATTGGAAAGTGAGTGAGGAGAGGCGGTTGGCGTTCAGATAGGCAGCAGCCTGAGCTATCTCAACGGCAGTTACCGCCTGAATGCGGGCAATCGTATCGTCAACCGTTGCCATCGCACCGTGGTACAGCAGTCCGCGTCCTGCACGCATCGCCATGAATTCGGTGCTGTCTGCAGCAACCTTCAGTTGCCCGCAGTACTGCTTCTTGTAGGCATCAAGACGGCGGGCTGACATCTGCTGCTCGCCCAATCGTGTGGTGATGCGCTCAATCACGCGCAGACTGGAACGCACATCATCGGGGTCACAGCCCAGATAGATTTCAATCCACCCGCAGTCACTGAGCAATGTGAGCGTTGACTCAACCGTATAGACGTAGCCACGGCGTTCACGCAATTCCACATTGAGCAGAGAATTCATGCCTGGTCCGCCCAGGATATTGTTCAGCAGCATCAAGGCAAAACGCAAAGGGTGATTCATGTCAGGCAAGCGGGCTCCGACGATGGTATGGGCCTGGTGAGTGCCTATCTGCATGACCTTTCTGAACGGGACGGACTCCAACGGCGTGATGCGATGACGCGGTGCCATCACATGATTCATAGGGCCAAAACAGCGCTCGGCAATGCGGAACACCCGCTCGGGTTTCTCGGGTCCTACCGAGAAAAACGCCATGTTAGTAGGCACATACAACGTTTTTAGGTAATGCATACAATCCTCCTGGGTGAGCTGTTCCAATTCCTCTTTCCTGCCGAGGATGTTGTGTCCCAGTTCGCTGCCTTCAAACAGCAGGTCCTCAAAGTCGTCATACACGGCGTCGGCAGGTGTATCGCGGTAACTTGCCGCTTCCTCAAGCACGACATCGCGTTCACGGTCCAGTTCATCCTTCGGAAACACCGACCACTGCACCAAATCGGCAAGCAAGTCTATCGCGCGGTCCAAGTGCTCATGGGGGAATACCGAGTAGAGCATAGTGCCCTCCTTGGTGGTATAGGCATTCAACTCACCGCCCACGCGTTCCATGCGGTTGAGAATGTGCCACGCGCGGCGGTGTTTCGTTCCCTTGAAAATGGTGTGTTCAACAAAGTGGGCCAGGCCATACTGGCCGCAAGTCTCGTCACGACTGCCGGCATTGATAGCCAGTCCACACCAAGCGACCCGGTTAGTCGTCATCAGATGCACCAAGCGCAAACCATTGGGAAGTGTATGGTAGAAGATATTCATTCTGTTTTCAGTGATAAAGCCACGGCAGGGCGGGCAGACTGCTGTCAGTTACCTGCTATCTACAGCCTTGAGTTAAGATGAAGCACATGCTGCACGAGCAACATCTCATGGATGTCATTGCGCCGCACGTCCATATCGTCATAGTTAGGATTCTCGCTGCGCAATACCACCATATTGGGGTCGGTGTGACGGCGCACATATTTAACAAGCCTGTAGTCATCAAGCTGCACGATATAGATTTGACCCCAATATATCTGGTTGGGGTTGCTCAACTCGCGCACTGCGACAAAATCGCCGTCCTGGATAACAGGAGCCATCGAGTCACCGCTGACACGCACAATTCGGCAGTTGGGACTGACATTGGGCAAATCAACCCATCCCACGATGTTTTCACTGGAAAACAAATCGTTGCGACCCGAAGAAGTGCCAGCTGTGGCATCCACATCATATACTGGTGTACCCACTGGAGTAGTGTTATTTCCAGAACCCATCAGCGCCAGACGACTCTCGCCAGCATCAAAGTTCACAGGCGTTTTGCCAAAGGGCAAATCCGTTCCCTCAAGCAACCACTCTTTGGAAACGCCCAAATTGACCACCAGACGGTTCAAGAAAGAGTCGCTTAACGGCATATGACCATTCAAATACTTCGACAGATTGGACGTGTCCACACCGATGCGCTGAGCAAACTGCACCTGTTTCACTCCCATCTCACGCATCAAATACTTGATTCTTGAGATAATTTCTGTGTTTTTCTGTGAATCCATTATTTCTATTTAGTTATAGCTTTTTGTTAATTTCTCGGCAAAATTACCACAAAAAATTGTATTTCGCAACGATTTTACCTTTTTTCTATAAGATTTCACCACAAAACAATGACATAAAACTGCGGCATTACATACCTTTAATTATCTGCTTTGGCACATATTGCAGTTTTTTTATACCTTTGCAAAGAATAATCAAAACAATGGGCTGAAAATTAAGTGATGAGACAACTGACATTAGTGATATTGATGGTAGCTATGATGCTGGGACTAGGGTCCTGCATCAAAAGGGCGAGAAATTTCCCGCCTAAGAATCCTAATGTACATCTCGATTCGACCAATCTGCCCATCGTGTGGATTGACGTGGATGGTGATTCCATCAAGCGCGACAAGCGCATTGGTGCACACATGAAAATCATCTACAACGGTGAGGGCAGGCTCAACTACGCTGATACCATTGCCCACCCGGGACAACACATCGACTACCAGGGGCATATCGCCCTGAGACACCGCGGCAATTCCACCTATAATGACAGTCCCAAGAAGCCATATTCATTCCGCACATTGGCCGATCCCATGTGGCGTGGCATTGCCAAGAAAAAGAGAGTGTCGCTGCTAGGCATGCCCAAGGACAATAACTGGGCACTGCTGGCACCCTATGCCGACAAGAGCATGATACGCGACCTGCTGGCGTTCGAAATCTCCAGACCCTGGATGGAATATGTGCCCGAAGGACATTACTGCGAACTCATACTTGACGGGACATATTACGGCGTGTATATCCTGAGCGAGGTCGTTTCGAGGGGCCGCTATCGCCTCAACCTTAAAGAGCCAACCGCCAATTCTGGTGACGACCTCACGGGAGGATACCTCGTTGAAGTAGATTGTGACGACGAGATTACCCACATATCAAAATTCCATCCAGTCAATGCAAACGGTGTCCCGTACAAAGACAAGCACGTCCTGTTCCAGTTCAAGTCTCCTGACTATGAGGAAATGACGCGAGCTCAGCGCCACTACATCATCAACCGCATCGACATGATGGAGAAAGCGTTTGCCACAGGCAATTACGAACAGTTCATTGACGTGATGTCTTTCATCGACTACCAGATTGCAATGGAGTTGAGCCACAATGTTGACGGCTACCGCCTGAGCGGCAAATTCTACAAACGGCGTGACAGCGAAGACCCACGCTTCAAGATGGCAATCTGGGACTTCAATATCGCTTATGGCAACGCCGACCATCATGAAGGATGGAGAACCGACACGTGGATTTACCAGCACAATGACTTGCTGTATCGCGAACAGGATAATTATTTGGTCCCTTTCTGGTGGTACATACTGAACACTAATCCCAACTACACCGCATTACTCAAGCAGCGATGGGCACAATACCGCAATAGCACTCTAACCGTGGACCAGCTCAATTCAACTATAGATTCACTGGCTCAGGCGCTCGTTTCTCACGGTGCAATATCACGCAACAGCGAGGCATGGCCCTGCTGGGGTAAACGCGTGTGGCCCAACCACTATATCGCTACCGACTATAATGACGAAATCAACCACCTCAAGCAATGGCTCACTGAGCGCATCGCTTGGATGGACAAGCAACTGGAATATCAACCTGAGAACTAAAAAAAATCATGTTACAAGAAGGATTAAGGCACTCCAGTGAGTTAACGGTCACCCAGGACGTCACCGCCATTGCGATGGGCTCGGGTGACATGGCAGTGCTCGCCACGCCGGCAATGATGGCGCTCATGGAGAACGCCGCTATGCTCGCCGTTGCCGACCATCTGCCCGATGGCTGCACCACAGTGGGCGGGCACATCGCTTCGTCCCACCTCAAGCCCAGCAAGATAGGTGAAACCATTACAGCAACCGCCATTGTCACCCGAGTGGACGGCAAGAAAATCGAGTTCAAAATCGAAGCCCATTGCGGAGACTTGCTGTTGGGTGAAGGCACTCATCTGCGCTTCGTTGTTGACCGCGAGAAATTTATGTCACGATTATAAAACCAAGATGATTATGAAAAAGATATTGACAATTGTAGTACTTGTTGCCGCATTGTTTTCCATGGCAGCAAATGGCCAGGAACAGACGGCACCCAAGAAAGTGTATAACGAGCAGATTAATCCGCTGGAACAGATTGACCAAGCTATCCTGCAGGCTCAGAAGGAAGGCAAGTTCGTCATTTGCCAGGTGGGTGGCAACTGGTGCCCCTGGTGCCTGCGTTTTGCCGAATTCATCACAGCCGACAGCACCATCAACAGCGTCATTGAACAGAACTTCGTCTATATCCACGCCAATTACCATCCTCGCAAGGCGGGCGAAGTGGGCAAGGCCTTGATGAAGCGTCTGAACAATGCTGGACGCTTCGGCTTCCCCGTTCTGGTCGTGCTCGATGAGAAAGGTCAGATTATCCATATCCAAGACTCGGGTCTGCTTGAGGAGGACAAGAGCTACAACCAGAAGAAGGTGCTCAGTTTCTTCCAGAATTGGACACCCAAGGCCGTGAGGGGAGAATAAACCGTTCATCTCAGACCGGCCATGGCAAGCAACCAAGACCTCGTGCAATACATAGCCGACCAATGCGCCGGGGCTGGAGTGATTACCGTCAAAAAGATGTTCTGAGACTACGGCGTCTATTGTGACGGCAAAATCGTCGGGCTCATCTGTGACGACTGCTTCTACCTCAAGCCCACCGATGCAGTAAGGGCGCTGCTACGCACTGTGGAGCTGCGGCCTCCCTACGATGGCGCCAAGGACTATTTCCTGATAACTGACGTGGATGACCGCGACTACCTCGCCACGCTCGTCAGAGAAACTTGCAATGCCCTGCCGGAACCCAAACCCAAGAAAAAGAAGAAATCATGATTAACGACATTATTGAATACAACAAGCAATTCGTTGCCAACAAGGGTTACGAACAGTATGTGACCGACAAGTATCCCGACAAGAAGCTGGCTGTCTTGTCCTGTATGGACACACGATTGACCGAGCTGTTGCCCGCCGCTTTAGGACTGAAAAACGGCGATGCCAAGGTCATCAAGAATGCCGGCGGATTGGTCATCTCTCCGTTCGATTCGGCGATGAGGAGCCTTGTGGTCGCAGTCTATGAACTGGGCGTTGAGGAAATCATGGTGGTGGCACACTCCAACTGCGGTGCCTGCCACATGAGTTATAGCCATTTCCACGAGGAGATGCTCAAGCGTGGCGTGACCGACGAGACGCTCGACACCATCCGCCGCTGCGGTGTCGACCTCGACCACTGGCTTGAAGGCTTCAAGGACACGCCCGAGTCGGTACGAAAGACCGTCGCCACCATCAAGACCCATCCGCTGATGCCTCACGACATCATCGTGCGCGGTTTCATCATTGACTCGGTAACTGGCGCACTCGAGGAAATCGTTTTAAAGTAAAAGTGGTGGTAAATCTGATTAATCAGACTAATCAATAAGTGTGTTTTATCATCCAGTCTTTTGTGATTTGAAACTTCTTTAATCAATTGTATTATGCTGAAACTCAATAAAGTACATCACATTGCACTGATTTGCTCCGATTACCAGCGGAGCATCGATTTCTATACCCGCGTGATTGGCTGCCAGGTCATTGCCGAGCATTGGCGTGAACAGCAACAGTCCTACCTGACCAAACTGTCGCTGAACGGCGACTATGTCATCGAACTGTTCTCGTTCCCTTCACCACCGCAACGCCCGTCATACCCCGAGGCGGCAGGTTTGCGTCATCTGGCCTTTGAGGTCGATGACATCGTGGCCCAGGTCGCAGAACTGGACCGCATGGGCATCGCTCACGAGGACATCAGGACCGACGCGACGACAGGCAAGCGCTTCGTCTTCTTTGACGACCCTGATGGCCAGCCCCTTGAAATGTACGAGAAATAAACACACAATCCGCCACAGATGTGACTTTTGGATAATTTTGTGGCTTAATTGAAAAGAATAACGACATGTTTTACTTGATAATAACCTTGGCGATAGGTCTGCTGGTGCCTTTCCAGATTGCCGCCAATTCCCGTTTGCGTCAGGTCGTGGGCCCCGCCTACGTCTCGACGCTTGTATCTTTTTCGGTTTCCACGCTGGCCTTATTGCTGGTGTCGCTATTGTCGGGCAGCCCCATCGTCCCTACTGGACAAATGCTGGCTGATGCGTCCTGGTGGAGTTGGTTTGCCGGACTGGTCGCTGTAGTGACCATCACCATCTCCATCCACCTGTTTAAGGAAATCGGTCCCTTGCAAGCTATTATCATCCCGATGTTCAGCCAACTGATATTCAGTCTGTTGATAGACCACTTCGGATGGTTCGGTGCCAACGTGATACCCCTTGACACCAAGCGCATCATTGGCTCCTTATTGCTTATCGCGGGCGTGACGCTTGTCGTCGTGCTGCCCAAACTGAAAGCCCAGCGGCAGGATGCGAGCACAGGCAAAGGGTCCCGGCAACTGTTCTGGCAATTGTGTGCAGTCGTGTCAGGCTGTTTGTCGGCCAGCATTACGGGTGTCTATGCCCAATTGTCGAGTGTCGTGGTCGCTAATGGCGGTAATCCCATGCAGGCAACGACCGTGGCCTTCTTCGTAGCCACGGTGGTGCTGCTGCTCTTCTGCACCCTCAATGGCAGCGTGCGCTTGATAGGCAAGGCCTTCTCCCGTGAGTACCCCTGGTGGATGTGGACAGGCGGCTTGTGCGGTGCAATCATCGTCTTTGGCAACGCATGGCTTGTCGCCCATGTCGGTGTCGGCGTCTTCGTCATGGCTTTGCTCGTTGGCCAACTCGCTTTGAGCCAACTGATGGAGCACTACGGCTGGCTCGGAGCCCCACGCAAACGCATCACCTGGCCCCAGATTGTCGGCATCCTGCTCATGCTCGGCGGTGTCGCCCTCATCCGCCTGTAAACCGTTTTTGCCCACAAAATCAACCAATATTTTGCTCTATTAATAATAATGAGTACATTTGTGGCAATCCAAAGGGTTTTATTTTCGTTGGATTGATAGGCTTTTAACTTACCAACAACTGTTGAGACACCTTATAATAGTCATATACACCCTCATCGCATTGTTGCCGCTGGTGGCCACGCCACAAGGTAACAACGCTGGCAAGTGCCCTGCGGTGAAGGTCCAGGCCGAGCGGTTGCCCGACATGAACGTGCCCCGTTATGGGCATACAGTGCTGCTGTTGAATGGCGAGCCTACGGTAATTGGAGGACACACCACCAACTTTGTGCCGACGCCAACCCTCGAATACTATAAGGACGGCAAGTGGCATCTGGTGCAGACCGCATTCCCTCATGATGACGGCTGTGCTGTGGAACTATCGACAGGCAAAGTGCTTATCATGGGAGGACACAAGGAAAACATGGGCGTCGGGCAAAGTTTCGAAGTAGAACTCTATGATCCGTTGACGCACACGTCTGAGGGTCTCGCCAGTCTCGACATCAAGCGGGCGATGCTATCAGCCCTTGCGCTGGACGATGGACGTGCAGTCATTGCCGGAAACTGGTACCATAAGGACGCCATCGAAATCTATGATGGCAATATTAGCTTCTTGCCCGTGAAGGGCGTGAGTTTCGGTCGAGCCACCCCTTTCATCCTGCAAACAGCTAAAGACGACGCCATGATTATCGGTGGAATGGACACGGTTGGCCATCAAATCACCCATCCTGTAGCCGACCGGCTGCAGGGAGAGCCCTGCCATGTACCATTACTCGAGGAGTGGAGAATCGCCCCGGTATACATATTGTGGCCGTCATCCACCGCCTTTATCGGTGATAAGTCTAAGGGTGACTATTCTTATCTGCTACTCATTACCGATGACGAGGGGCAGCCAGCTATTGCCCGCGTCACCAATGGGGAGTTCACACTGCTGCCCACCGATGTGCCTATCCCGAGGTCAAGCCAATGGGGAGAAATCTACTATAAGGGCATCCTCGTGGACCAACATTCTCAACGGGCATATCTGGTTGGTGACGATGCTAGTCATGAGGCTGTTAATCCCATTACCTCAACCCGTGCGTATGTTGTCATCATTGACTATACCAAAGAGCCAGCTGGCCTAACATTCTGTTACACTGATGTGTTGGATAATACGGACATCGATAATATCATCCTTACCGCTGATGGAGACTTGATGCTGACTGGCGGGGTACCGCATGGTTCATATTTCAAACCCACCGCTGCCACTTGGCTGATACACATTAGCCCACGAAGCCAGGCGGCAGCCATCAGCAAATTCTTCTCAATCTTACCCCCTTGGGCATGGTTGCTCATTAGCATGTCCATCATGGCCCTATGTGCCATTTTGATACTGTTGGCCCGACGCAGGAGGGAAAAACAGCCACAAGAACCCGACGCTGCGGTCCACGAGCAAGGGCCCGCTATCGCTCAGGAAGCCCCTGCGACAGAGTACCATGAGGATATGGATGGGCGCGAAGACTATGCTGAACTGATGCAGCGCATCTGCCAGTTGATGGAAAAGGGACAACTCTACCTCAATCCCACCCTGAAGTTGACCGACATCGCAATCGCCTTAGGCACCAACCGCACTACCATTTCCAACTGCATCAACTCGCAGCGCGGATGCTCTTTCCCACAGTTTCTCAACACTTACCGTGTTGCCCGCGCCCAGGAACTGCTTCGCAATCAGCCAGACCTCAAGATTACCGAGGTGAGCCTGTCATCGGGTTTCTCCAACGAAGCCTCCTTCTACCGCATCTTCAAGTCCATCACCGGAACAACGCCCACCGACTGGCGCCTCGACAACAAGGCATAAAATCACAAAAGAAACGCCGCCCACTGTAGAGACGCAAAATTTGAGCAAACCGAACACCATGATGCTTGCATCGATGGTTGAGGTGCCGCCAAATTTATCCAAAATTTTGCGTCTCTACATAGTGCGTGGGGATATAGGTATCCGCACCCCGGGTGGAGTGCGGATGCCATATAAAACATTGTATTTATTGTCTTTCTTGTCTTCTAAAACCTAAAGCCTAAAGCCTAAAACCTAAAGCCTAAAGCGGTTTACCAGTTGCCTGTGAGCAAGTAATCGATCAGGCGGCTCACGTCGTGGATGGCTACCTCGCCGTCAATGTTGCAGTCGGCCGCCGAGAGGTTGATGGATGAAGCGTTACCCGTGAGCAGATAATCGATCAGCGCACTCACGTCATTAATGGCCACCTCACCGTCACCATTCACGTCGCCACGCAGGCTGGCGTTCTTCGCGGTGAAGTAGCCCGGGTTGCTGGGGCCGCCGTCGATGTGGGCGTAGGCCTTGTCCATCGGGTTGGAGGAGTTCCAGGTCGTACCTTGGCCGCCCACCAGGCTACTGCAGTTATAGAACATATCATCTGAGTACGTCACAGCCGCAGAGCTCCAGCCATTGCCCACATAGATGGTCCGCAGATTATTGCTGTTATAGAACATGTAACGCATTTCGGTCACCTTGGACGTGTTGAAACTGCTCAAGTCAAGGCTCGTCAAGCTGCTGCAATAATAGAACATCTCATCCATAACAGCCACATTGGACGTATTGAAACTGCTCAAATCAAGGCTTGACAAAACATAGCAATCTCCGAACATGCAAGCCATAGTAGTCACCTTAGACGTATTGAAACCGCTCAAGTCAAGGCTTGTCAGGTTGCTGCAGTTATAGAACATCAATTCCATAGAGGTCACCTTGGACGTGTTGAAACTGCTCAAGTCAAGGCTCGTCAAGCTGCTGCAGCGATAGAACATCGAACCCATTTCGGTCACCTTGGACGTGTTGAAGTGGCTTAAATTAAGGCTCGTCAATTTTGTGCAGTTACCGAACATCCAACCCATATTATACACCTCGCTGGTGTTCAGGTAACTCATGCCCGTGATGGATTGAAGATTGCCCATGCCATAAAACCATGAGTAGGTGCTCGTCGGGCGGGCATCAGCAAACGAGGAGTTAAAGACCACCTTGGTCACGTAGGCATTGGTGCCGTCGGTTTCCCAATCGGTCACTTCGTAGCCTGTGTTCAGGTCGTAGGTTGTGCCCGGGCGGGAGGGGCGCTGGTTGTCGTAATAGAACGTCAGCGTCGTGTTCGACGACGTATAGCAGGCATAGGCCTCGGCAGCGGCGGCGCCGAGGGCACACATCATGGCCGCCAGCAGGACGACCAGACGGAGGAGTAAATTTTTCTTTTTCATAGTAATATCG
>JAEEGF011141497.1_pt1 | contig 28714 bp, 28 predicted proteins | sample 9134171 | NCBI WGS metagenome assembly JAEEGF01 (sample SAMN16246542, study PRJNA631951) | gut metagenome | biome: gut microbiome; feature: rumen; material: AP-attached | host: Bos | place: Iran: Karaj | collected 2018-10 | reverse complement strand
TATATGAAGATAATCGAGCATTTTAACCCGTATACGTCGATTATTCGAATGTCAGAAACTGACAGAACCGGGTCTGCATCCTCAGTTGGGATCTCTGGTGGTTGATTGTGACTTGCCACGCTGTCATAAGACCCAAAGGGTTTTCCGTGGGTAATAGTACATCCGGGTTTGAGAGTTGCACTCGAGTATATTCCGGTAATCTTGTCGATAGGAGTCCCATGCCTAATGGGTTGCAATAATTCGTAAATGCAACCGATAATGATCAACGCAAAGAGGGAGATAACAACTAAGATTACTTTTATTGTTTTCTTTTTCATCCTATTGTTTGCTCCTGCTCATACACAATTATATTTTTCATAGAAGTATTGTCTTTATCTGCGTTTATGATTATTGGTCTCTATACTACTCTATTATTTGAACTTAAAAAATATCATTTATAGGAAAACGCGAATTAAATACGGAAGGCCTTATTATTGATAAAACAACTTATGATAAAATCGCCTTAATCGGAAGGCTTAAACACTGGAGAAGCAGTGACCAGGTATGAATTCTAATCGATAAAAAGATAAGACTTTGGAGGTTTTTATGACAGTCATACTTATACTCGCGGTAGTCGCTCTGATTCTTAATATCTTTGGCTTTTGGAAGAGAAAAATCGCCGTTAATGCAATTGCATCCGTAATCTGTCTTATAGCATCCCTAATTGCTGCAGTGCTGATCGATAATGCTGCCGGGAAAAACGGAGCGGTTTATATCTATTATGTAAATGGCGTTAGAATGAGCGATGGTTTTGCATCAGTCTCGGACAACCTCATGGTCGCTTTTGCCATATTTGCCATTCTTATGCTCCTCACTTTGGGCCTTGGAGCCATGGTGGGCGTCAGTCTCAGAAATAATTCTGAAGGAAAACGGCCGAGCAGACTGCTTCTGGTCCTCTCGATAATCTTTTTCATATTAGGCGTAATTCTTTTAGGCACTTTCATTCCGATGTTCTTTGATACTTTAGACGAGAGTTTTATCACTGCGCAGATCATGTTTACAATTGCCGGAGTGATCGTTTTCTTTACGGGAATATTCGGAATAATCAAACACATAAAGCTCAAGCATGCATATAATAAATCCATTAATAATGGTAAGTAGACTATTTGTATGGGGAATAACATGAATCAAACACACAATATCTTCTCGATAAGAAAAGCTGCGATTGAAGATATTTCGAGGATCGCCGAGATCCTGGTCTTTGTTAAGCGGATGAATTACCGTGTCATCTTCAGGAACGATGCTGTCTCCTTTGGAGAGATTCAGGTGATCCCTGTGGCAGAGAAATATTCCAAGCCGGAGATCCTTAACAACATCTGGGTTTATGAAGCCGACGGCATCGTCAAGGGCCTTATCCGGATAGAGGGAAAAGAAGTAGTCGAATTGTATGTGGAGCACTTCTTTCAGGGCCAGGGCATAGGCGCGGAGCTGATCGAATTTGCCATTAAGGAACATGACGCCAAATGCTTATGGGTTTTGGAAAAGAACGCAAATGCGATAAGGTTCTATGAGGCCCACGGATTTCATCTTACCGAAAACAAAAAACTTGAAGAAGGCACTCCTGAATACAAAGTGATGATGGAGCGTTAAGAACTGACAGGTTTGATATAATGAACGGGTTAGACGCTAAACTTTTAATTGATTTACCAAGGGATATATCTCGCAATTATATTGACTAATATCGGGGAGGGGTTTTTATGTACGATATCCTTAAGTATGGATTTATTGGTGCTGCAATTGTGCTGATCATCGTCGGAATCGTTTCGAAGACGAAAAAAGACAAGAAGTGATCGAGGAGCTCGAGCGCTGATGCAGGTTCCACAAGACTGTCCGAAGCACACACACAAAAGCTGATAGCCAGACCACTATTGTCGACAGGACCCGTTTTGCCCGGCTGATAATTGAGCTTGCTAAGAGATAGTGTTGCAACATATTCCCTTTTTCGACTGTATATAGGATAGAAAGAACAATAGGGGTATTCTGTCTATACAGAGTGGCAATTATATGAACGGCAAAAAAGCAGCGGGAATAATATTATCGGCATTCGGGATCGCCGGAGTGCTTGCAGCACTCATGGTGTTTTATCTTCATTCTGATACACAACGCGCACAGGAAATCGCATCGTATATGAAGTATAAATACGGAGTTGCGACAGATGACAGTGTGGGCGTGAAGCTGAACGGTGATGAATTCACTCTCATGACCGCAGACGGAATAATGGTCAACGGCACATGTGATTCTTTCGGCCGTATAAAGACAGACTCATATGTTAATTACTACTATGCCGATGAATGCGTTGAGCATATCCGCAAAAAGATCGGTGATTGCTTCTCTGACAGCTTGATCGTTTACGACGGAATAAAGCTTTCCGAACTGGCGTCCATTACTATGGAGACCCGGTCGATCAATTCGTACGATGAATATGTCACGGCAACGCGAAATGCCTGGGAGAACGCTGATAAGCACAAATACTACTACAAGATCAGCATCAGGGTCTATATCAGGGAGTCTGAATACACAGGGAATGTATATGATGCGTTAGCAAAGCTCCTGGACAGCGAAGAGTATTTCGATGTTTTCTTCTACGCTATTCCGGATGAGTTATTCGATCTCCACAAGGAGAAGGGTATCTATGCTTATTTCAAGGGAAGAACTTTCGATGAGCTGGATGATTATCTGGACAAAGAAACCGCTGAAGAATTGAAGGATCTGATCTATTACCAGAACGGACTGGTAGATGAATACTACCTTTGGAGGCGAAATGCAATTCCCGGCAATGATGACATCGAGCTGGGCACAGGTGCCATGCTCGTTATATCGTCAACGATAGAAGGCCCGATAGACTATTACGACGATGACAGGCTGCTTGGTGTGGTATATACCATAAACTGGAACGGCACGATCACAAAGCGATCACAGTATCAGTCAATCGGTTATATCGCTGAAGGCACTGTATCGGTACATGCTGATGATTTCCACAAGTTTTATAATTTCGCTGAATACGCATATAAGAACGATCCCTACAAAGATTATTCAGAAAATGTTATGGACGGTTCAACCTACGGCTTCGTATACTATCCGGCGGAAAGCTCCGACAGAGCGGTCCTGTACGGCGGATACTGCTACGACAACGAAGAACTCTGGGGAATGGTTGAGCTTGCACGTTCGTACTTCAAGTGATCCTTGGGGATGGCACCGGTTCCACTCCCGGTGCCACATAGATGCTTATCAAGCAGTATTCCCTTTTCCCCTTGTGATAAAATCACCTTAAGATCTTTTAGGAGCAAAGGGGATACATGTATGAATAAAGAATTGATCGATAATTTCGTAAAGGCATATGCACCGGGTACTGAACTTGCGAAGCCTGATGAAGAGCTTTTAAATTTTGCTAATCAGATGCTTCCGCCGGAGATCGTATATCTTTGGCAGGAGTATGGTTTTGGAGACTATGGTGACGGCCTTATCAAGGTCGTAGATCCGCGGGACTATATGCAGAGTCTGTATTCCTGGCTTGGCAGTCAGGATTTCCACAAGATACCGGTAATGGTTTCCGCTTTCGGTGATATTTTCTACTATCGAAAACTGGATGAAGAAGAAAACGACGTATGCATGCTCAATATCCATTACCGTAAGACCGAAGTGTGCGCATGGTCGTATGAGCTGTTCTTCAAAAGCTTCATTACGGATCCTGAGATCCAGGAAAACGTTTTGAGAAAGAGCCTTTTCGAGCAGGCAAAAGCAAAGCTCGGAGCGCTTAAACACAACGAGGCTTTCTTCTTTGTCCCTGCCCTTGTTTTGGGCGGCGGCGAAGACATCAAGTATGTAAAGAAAGGCGATGCCAGTACCCACCAGCTCGTATTGCTTCAGATAGGTCAGTAATAATCCGCAGCGGACAAAACTCCGAATTCTAAGACAAGATTTATTGGACGGGACATAGTACCTTTAGGTTGAACACTAAAGGAGAAAGGAGACCGGAAATGAACTGGGCTGATGTTATCAATGAGACACTCCGTTATCTGGAGGACAATATCATGACGGTACAAAGCCCGAAGGAAGTAGCTATGTCCGTTCATGTATCAACGAGTTATTTGCAGAACAGCTTTCAGATGATCACCGGTTACACGATCGGTGAATACGTCAGAAGCAGAAGGCTCTATCTGGCCGCGATGGACCTGCTCGAAAAAGACGAGAAGATCATTGATATCGCGCAGAAGTACGGCTATGAGACACCTGAAAGCTTCACTAAAGCATTCAGCCGTTTTCATGACGCGACACCAAATGAGATCAAAAAGAAGAAAAAGGCAGTAAAAGCATTTCTTCCGCTTAAACTGTCTTTCTCTGTGAAAGGAGCAGACACTGTGGATGTAATTATTGAAAAGATGCCTAAGTTCTATATCTTAGGTTCAGCTGAAGTATTTGAAGTAGACACTTGTTTTAATAAGATCCCCGGCTTTGTTTATGACTTCATAAACAAAAACTATGCGGAATTAAACGCTAACGTTTTTTACGGAGTAAGCGTCGGGGATTGTGATGTTATCTTAAATGCTGAGGGAAGACCGTGGTCTTCGGAATATGAAGGAGTCTCGTTCGGCGAACGTTTCTTATTCCTTACAGGCGTTGACTACGATGGCAGAAAAGTCCCTGAAGGCATGACAGTAATAGAGGTACCTGAGACTCTCTGGGCGAAGTTTAAGTGCAAGGACAATTCAACGGAAGCAAGCCAGGCGATGCGCCGTTATATTTTCAGCGACTGGATCTTCGAGACTGACGAATATGATCTTGTCGATGAATTCAATATTGACCGTTACGGCGTACCGAACGACGACGGCGAGGGACTTCATAACGAGATCTGGCTGCCGTTAAAAAGGAAGCATTAATGAATAAGGGGTTCACTTCAATTGAAGTGAACCCCCTTTTCTTCTCAGTCAATATCACACGAGCTTATTGCCGCAGTTTGTGCAGATTCCTGCTCTGCCTATTACTACTGTCGCCTGACACATCGGGCATACGACCTGCGATCCGATAGGCGGCACCGAAGCTGCCTGAGGAGCCTGCTGAGGCATTACCGGCATAACTATCGGGATAGCACCGCCACTCGTGTCTGTCGGGCTTACAGGCGGACGTGCAGCGCCCATAGCGCCGGCAGGTACCATAGCAGGTGCGACCACACCGCCTGCAACCAAGGCGCCCAAGGCACCCATAGCACTTGCGCGCATATTTGCCGTTTTGATCTGCATAATTTCAGCTGAGATCTGCTGCATCAGCAAGTGATAGCGGTTTGCGTCTTGCTGATCGGCCGCTCCGCCATTCTGCAGCTGGGCATCGATCTTTGCCCTCAGGCTGTGTGCTTCATCGATCTTGGCATTGAGTTCAGGGTTGTCTAACGGGCGTTCATTTTCGATAGTGATATGCTGCGTCAGCATCAGATAACGGGCCGAGTCATTCGGGTCCACATATCCGTTTGCCTTCTGCGCTTCCATCTTAATGCTCAGATTGCGAGCTTCTTCCTCCAGAGCCGCAAGAACGCGCGGGTCTTTCTGGTATGTCTGCGCCTGAGGAGCGGCGCTCGTGCGCATCGCATCGACTGCTGCCTTGATCTCGTTGCCGCAGTCAACACACTTGTAGTATTCATCGATCTTATTTCCGAAGAGATTAAAGCCCGAGCGTGAGACGCTCCAGCCGCCGCTCTGTCCGGGGTTCATCGGCTGCTCGCCTACCTCGATGTATCCGTTCGAGAGCGCAAATCTCATGTCATCGAAGTAAGGATGGTTTACGCGGATGATCGCGAAAAATTCATATGAATACTTGTAGCGCGGCGGATGATAGCTGACAGACTTTCCGCTGCTGTCGGTTTGTCTGATCTCGATCCTGTTCTCCTTGACGTCAAGGTCACAGCCGACTGCCTGCGAGAAATCCAGAACATCCGGATTTGCCTCAGCGAGATTTTTCGCGGAAGTAACCATAAACTTCTTGGCATTGTCGTCGATCAGGAGCTTATTGATTGCAGTGCCCAGCGTCCTTGTCGCCTTGAATGCAGCAACTGCCGACTTGTTCTGCTCACGATACGCAAGCTGCTTCTCGATGTCAGCCTTCGTGCTGTGACGGCGCTCGGAAAACCACGGCGAAAGCTTGCTCGCGCAGTCCTTACACATATTCGCATCTTCGAGCTTCTTGTTGCCCAAAAGGCCGATCTTGTTTCCGCAGAAATCGCAGAATTTCTTATCGAATAATCCCATAATATCCTCCCTTATTCTTTTTATGCAGTGATATCCCTGTTGGGCATCACATATAAAATTCTAGCATAAATACGCTGTTCTTAAAAATCTTTTACACATTTCCCTCAAATAAAACACATTCATCATGCCGATAAGGCGGCCTTACCGAACGCGAAAATTCACATAGTTTCAGAGATTTCTTTTTTGGGGGTAACCCGAGGCGGTGATGGTTAATTGGGAGAGCATTTTTTGTGCCTGAGGCGGTTTGCGATTTGCAGACCTGTTTTCGCGAAAACCTGCATACGAAAAACGCAAAAAGCAAAAAAATATATGTCGGAAAAATATCATTGTATTTCGTCGAATAAACCGCCCTTGCAGAAGGCGATATAAGCACTGCGCTCACCAAGCGCTGTTGTGTCGCCGCCCAGGTAAGCTTTAACTCTCTCCTTGTCCCCGTCGCTCATTGAATCCATGATCTCTTTTGCAAGGCCCGTCAAAGCGTCCTTACCCAGCCTGTCGATCAGGTACTGCGGATTGACATGATACTTCCAGAAATTGTCTTTTGAAGTCATGCTTTTCAAGACCGCTTCGTTATTGGAATTAAGCTCGTTTATGACCGGGAGGACCTCCGTCTCCAAAATGTCCTCAAAAGACGTTATCGACCCGTTGAAATGGTTCTCCGTCTCCATATGATATGTCTCCTCGAACTGGTACAGCATTACCCGTTCTTTCTTGTAATCGACTGCGACGTAGCTGTCGAAAACAATATACTCATACGAGACATTATGGTGGCTCCGCCAGATGAAAATGTTAAAGACAAAGCCGCCGTCCTTTTTCTTAAAGGCGTTGTTGCTCTTAACGAAGGTCCACGAATCACCGAGAAATCCGGAGACCTCTTCTAACAGCTTTTCGTATGCTTCCTCACATGAATACCGGATCATTCTTTTATTATATCAAGATAATCAATTGCAATGACAGAAGGGGCGCGAAAACGCGGACGTAATACCCTCAAACTTGTAAATCGGTTGTGTATGCTTTCCCAGTGACGGGAAATGACACGTTTTACCTCTGTTTTGTGTCAGTTTTCGTCACTTATGAAGATATTGCCGTGAAGTGACACGTTTTGGCGTCATTTCGTGTCACTTTCCGGCAATTTGAGTATTCCTTCGCGAAAACACGGACTCACGCCGCTTTCTTCTTCGCTTCCTTCTTCTTCAGCTCTTCATAAGCGGCTGCTGTTGCGCAATATGTTGCTGCGCTTGCAGCGAGGACAGTGCAGTCAGTGTCGAACTTTCCTGTGGCCCAGCCGTAGACGGTCTGGATGAGCAGGGCGATGATGACGATGGAGTAAATAAAAACGATTACCTTAAAAACCTTGAGGGTATCGATCTTCTTTTCGTTTGTGTTTTTCATAACTGTTTTCCTTTCGGTGTTCAAGTAGGTTTTGCTTTTGACACCGTAAGGATAACAAACAGGAGCCTGCCAAAACGCGGACTGTCGTGAATGGTGAAAAACCGGTCGTGAACGGAATCCTTGTGGGGGGTGGCATGCTCTTTTTTTGCAAATTTTCTCTCAAAAAGATGCATATGTGATTGCAATATGCATCTTTTAAGAGCATGTTTTCCTTCATATGGATGCATACCAGAACAAATATGCATCTTTTTCGGGTGAAAAGTGATAATAAAGATGCATAAGCCGTTATCATGTGCATCTTTTTACGCGATAAAACTCTCAAAAAGATGCACATCTATCTCACAAGAATTCCGAAGAGCGCTAAAAAGGGAAACGCAAATAGAAATCCCGGAAACAGCGCCTCTTATTCAGTTTTCCCCTCTGTCTCGTCATCCTTTATCATGGCCGATGCGACTGACGGAGCGACCTGGATGAGCAGGGAGATCATTTTCGCGATCTTCTTGGCCCAGATGATGGAAAGGGTATTGCTGATGACGGAATTGCCGGCAGCCGCTTGGCTGCCTCCGAAGACGGATGATGCGAGGAGCGCCGCGTACATGACGCGCGTCCGCCTGTCCATCGCAGCATCACCGAAGCCCTTTTGGGACTTGAGATAGCACTCGGCCTCAACGATCTCGCTTGCAAGCTTCGAGGGCTCGATGCCGGTATCGATAAGAGAGCCGAGAGACGATACTGCATAGCCGCTGCCGTAATCGGTGCCGTGCTTGACCAAAGCGTTGTAGAGCTTCATTACCTTGTCGCATTTCCCGATCATGTCGCCATAAGATACGGCCAGGACTTCGCACAATTCGTAAGCAGGATCGTCGTTGATGCCGGTCTTGCAACTCTTGATGTAAGCATAACCGTCTGTGAGGTCTGATAAGATCGAATCGACATTCTTTCTGGTGATCGCCAGGAACATTATGAATAACGTGTCATCAGCAGCAGTCAGGACCGGGTGGTCTGAATTCATGCGCTTGGTGATCTCGTTCGCCCTCGCGATTATCTCATCGCAATCATTTTGCAGCCCCTGATCCAGGATCAGGACAGATGCCAGCGCCATGTAATCGTTCTCCAGGAACTTGCCCTTGATTATGCTGTTATACACAGCGAGGAAATCTTCCAGATACTTCCCGGGGGATTCAGCCAGAGCCATCTTGCTCAAGATCACGAGCTCCACGATGTCCCTCAGGTTAGACAGCAGGCGTGTATTCTTTTTAAGGAGCTTCCTGCAGGACTTCATCTTATCCGTATCTGCTTCCCTGCCTTCAGCCGTGAAGATAAGTGCGGCCGCAACGGCCATCAGATCCTTTTCCAGAAAAAAGTTCTTTTGAATAGCAGTGCGGTTCTTTACGAGCAGATCGCACTTTTCCAACAGTTGGTCGTTCATGAATTATTTAAGCCTCCAGAGAAACTATACTACACATCCACCTTCATCTTAAAGCACCAGTTGCCTATCTCGGTCTTCGCTGCAGGGACAGTTTTGTGATCAAAGCACTTAAAGCCGTTTGATTCGTAGAACATAGTATTTCCGACGGAGTTAGTGATCAGGGACAGGTATCCGCCGCCCTTGGATCTGACGTAAGGGATCATGTAATCCTGGATGTCTTTGGATCCGATGCCGTGTCTTTGCCTGTCAGGTCTTACGGCAAGGATCTCGAGGTAGTAGACGTCCGGATTACTGTGGATGAATTGGTCTGCGGGCGCGACACATTTGTCGTACATCGAAAACCAAGATAAAGGCATAAAGCCATAGCGCAGTATCATCATTGCAGCGCCGGTAAAAAGATATTCGCCAAAGCCGGCCTGTTTCCTTCCAGGATCATGGATCGAGAACGCCGTTATTATCTCGCCTTCATCTACGCCGACAACAGCCTGTTTGCGCTTTATCTCAGCTTTGAAGCAATGAACGTGAAGGTCGTAAATGAATCTTCTTCTTTTCGCGGGATCTGATACAAAAGGCCTGTAGAAGTCATACTCCATAAAGGCATCTGCACACAGCTCGCATATTTCCTTAAGGTCCCCATCTTCCGCAGCTCTATATGTCAGCATACTCTGCTCCTATCGCCGTAAAAGCTGATCTGTCGTGCGCGTGCCTCTTCCCCAATAAGGCAATTATAGCATGGCGGAGTAGTAACCTCACACTACCTTCCTGATCGTCTTCTCATCGCACTTGAAGTGTTTCTTTACTTGGCTGACGATCTTCTTGCAGGATTGCCCGGGTGATTCCTTGTAGCACTTAGTCACATACTTATATCCCCACAGGTATTCCGGGAGCGTATAGACAGCGACAGCCCAGCCGAATTCTTCGCCCTTCTTATTGAGCCGTGGTCTGAAGTCTTTGACGGTCAGGTAAGATGCCATCTGGAGCTTGGAGCAAGTGCCGTCAAAGCCCTTCTCACCGCCTTTTCCGAATCCTGCTTTCTCCTTAACTTCGTTCGAGAACATATCGATCTTATCAGTAGCATCCCAGAGCTCGCCTTCTGAAGGCCAGAAAACATCCATTATGAGCTTCTCCTTATACCCTGCTTTGCCGTCCTCGTAGCGGGCATCGAAATCGTAGCCGTCCCTTCTGTAGTTGGCAAACTCGGGGAACCATTTCTTTGACACGAATCCGGCCTTGCCCCGGAAAAACTTCCCGTACGCGACTTTGCCCGTGCGTGCAAGGACAGCTCTCCACTCCCACGGGTCCTTCTTGGCATCACCGCACCACCAGTTGCCTGCGACTGTCATGTTCTCAACGGAGAAGCCGTCAACTTCATTACTGAAGAGCGGCAGGAATCCGACATTCTCGATCACCTCAAGGAGTTCTCCGGCCGAGTGAACACAGGACGGATCATTCCGGTCCACACCCTGCATATACCATACGCCGTCAATTACTTCCATTGTTATCCCTCAAGCAATTTTTTAGGGTAATTATATCATCCCAGGACGCCGCCCATCCCCATCTTCTCGGTAAGATCGCCAAGGCTCTTATCGTACTGTGCCCTGGAGATTGCGCCGCGCTCGAGGAAAGCATCCAATGTCTGCTTCTGATTCAAATACAACTGCTTTTTCTTATCTTCGGGAGAAAGCCGCTCCCATTCGTACTGTTCCATGCCATAAGTTCCCTTAAAGTATTTACGCGGGTCATTATAGCACGGCAGGAGGCAGTAGTAGGTTCGATTAATAGGACAATCGGGGAGTACTTAAACAGTTACTTAAGGGCTTTTGTCCAGCAAATGTGCCGCTAGGCGGCACAAATGGCGGCACAAAACGCTGAGCCTCTTTATTTTCCTCTATGTGCACGAAAACAGCCGGCATTTTATACACCAGTGTCTCTGTTTTCCGCCTTGTAGTGTAAGAAAACAGCGATTATTTACACTAGAGCCCCCGTTTTACAGCCTTGTAGTGTAAGAAAACAGCGATTTTTTACACTAGTGCCCCGCTTTTTTAGCACTATAGTGTAACAAGCGCCTTAACCAGGTCAGCATCTCACCCTAAGCTGTACTTCTCCTTGACTCTCTCATCGGGCTCGTAACCGGACAGGAAATCATCGGCCATTGAAATCAGCTGTTCGTACGTTACCGGAGTAACCGTATAATGGCCTGAGAGATTGTCGGTATTACTGTTGGTCAGGTCGTATACCACGAGATTGCCGGTCTGTTTCTCAATGCCCGAGAGCAGGCAGTTATTGATGCTGTAGATGTTCTTGAAATTCTCATCATATACATCCACGTTCCAGGCACTGATATAGTAATACCCGCAGCGGCTGTCGTAGTAGAACACCATAACTTCGCCTTCGGTGGAATAGACTGTCTTATACTTTTCGCCGGTCTTGGAATCGTAAATGTGTACGGCACCGTCGTAGAGCTGGATCAGTCCCACATCGGCGTTCTGACACATAACGACACGTTTGATCCTGTTTTGCTGGAACTCGGTCTCATTCTTCATAGCAAGATCGACAAAAGAAGAAGCGGCAGGGTCATCATAGATAAACTGGAGGGAAACGCCATTGTATGTCATCTCCTCATACTCACCCTCAGTAACAGTCATGTAATCGGACTGTCTGAACGTGTATGTATAGATATGGTTGTCACCTACTATGGAGGCATAGAGCTTCCCGTTTTTGAACACCTTCATCCAGGAATATAAGTCGTCCGCAAAACCTGTGCTGTAGCGGGTATAACCGCCGTCCTTTATCTTAAATAAACTGCCTGAGGTATCGAGCAAATAGATCGCGTCACCGGAAATAAAGGTCAGGCAGTAATCACCGATGCTGAACCGGTCTATCTCATTCAGATTCCTGTCAAATAACGTCACTTCCGACTCGGATACGACGACCACATCATCACCCAGGACTGCCAGTCTGTAAGCGTCGCCGACGGCTCTGCTTTCCGTCGTTCCGGTCGCAGCATCCATGATGTAGATATAATATCCTTCGTTAACATACTGCTTCCAGACAATGCTCTTCCCGTCAGTCGTGACGTCGAAGCACGTCGAATCGGCGATGTGCATTCTGCGCGAACTGCCGCTCGTCAAGTCGACTATAAATGCAGTGGTCGTATGGGTGTCATAATCCACGATCAAGATCCAGCATTCGTTGGTACCGTTTATATAATTGACCACGACTTCAAGCCTTTCCGCTTCCGAGAATCCCTCGGCAAGAAAGTTGATATACCATAAGATGTCGCTGCCATTCATCAGTGTAAGAGTATCGCCGGACCTGACGGCATAGCCATCACCTTCGGCATTGGAGTATAAAAACGCCGTGCTTATTCCGAGATCCGTCTCGATCCCGGTCGCAAAATCATAATACGCATAATTATTGTTCTGCCTTTTGAATACGAATCCCTTCTCGCCGTCGAAAACAAATCTCTCGTTCGAATTCTCTTCAAAACTCAGGACCGTCGCGCCGGTTTTCAGGTCGACAACATATCTGACCTGGTCAAGATCCTTGACCGAAGCGTATCCGCCGTCCGAAGATACGATCAGCTCATCGAGCGCCGAGCACGGCAGCAGGACGTCGCTGTCGGATCCGAAAGAATTCGGCAGATCGTAAATGCCGAGCGCGTTTGCAAGCGCCTTTGTCGCGAGCTCGCTGTAGTTATCCGTCTTCTCATCGGGGAGCGCGAGCCTTGCGGCATAAACGGCATCCATACGCTTGCTGTCTCTTAAAAGATTGTCCGATGTCGCGGCCAGGGTGTCAGCATACTTGAGCGTAATGATCTCGTTCTGCCGCGCTATCTCTTCATTCTGCTTTAATATCTCCACGTTCTGCCCTGCGATCCTGAATAAGAACCCCACGCAGAGCGCCAAAAATGCTACCAAAACCCCGAAAACTATCAGCACGCGGTTCCTCGTGTGCTTATACTGCTCATGCCTGTGCCTCTGCTGCAGGTCATCGAACTTTATCCCCAGGATCGCCGCTATGAGACGCAGCGTTGTCTTCTCTATCTTGGGATTTCTTTCCTTCGCATTCTCGCCTCTGCAGTCGGCAGCAAGCGGCTCTCTCGGGACCTTGGCCCAGTACGGCCTGCCGTCCGCTCCGATCTTATAAATGTCATCGTAGAGGATCTCCGGCGGGAACGCCTCCATGGGCTCGCCGTCAGCCAGCACGAGCAAAACGTGCTTTCTGTCATGAAGCCTTAAGAACGACTCGATCTCTTTCCTGCACCACGGAGACTTAAGATATTCGGGCGAACAAATGGCGATAAGGTAATCTGAATTCGCGAGCGCCTCATCGATCGCCTGCGTCAGATCATCTGACACTGCAAACTCGGTCTCATCCCTGAAGACCCGGTTAAGCCTTGTCCTGCCTAACTTTTTTGCTATATCCTTCGGAAGGCGGAATCCTTCCAGTTTCTTCTGCAACTTGGCCGCTATATCGCTGTCCGGCTCACAATGCCTGTAGCTGATAAACGCGTCATATCTACCTGTCTTTGCCATACCCTCAACCTGTCAAAGCAAATAAATCAGCCGCTGACGAAGCGGACACTCTAACCGCTGCCTAAGCAGCCCCTCTCATGCGGTTATTATATCACGCGCGCGAAAAGCCCGAGAATCGGTTCGTCACGGATAAAAACGGGCACTTCCCCGGTAATACCCGGGAATTGATTCTTCACGGATAAAGACAAGCACTTCCCCGGTTCGGAAAGATTTTACAATTCCTGTACATTTACCGTAGGTTTGCATTACAACGGCGTAGTACTATCAGGCTGCCGGCAAATTAGCGCAAAACTATAGCGCGAACAATATGGAGGAATAATATGGTACTTACAAGAAAGATAACTGCGGGGATCACGGCGTTTTCGCTGCTTTGTACGGGAATTATAATGACGTCCTGCAGCGGTGAAGTGTCAGGGACTTTCGCCGAATCAGGCGCGGCAGCAACGAGCGTCACCAATGAATCAGAAACAAGCGGGACGGAGACTTCCATAACTCAGATCAGCGGCTCTATCACTGTGTCACCTATCAAAGATAAGGACTCGCTCTTTAACGGCTACGAAGCATTAAGCAATGAGCAGATAGTTCAGCTGGATCAGCTCTGCGATCCGCAGATCGGCGGAGATGACAGGATCATATGGAGCTGTGAGAAGGATTTTTACGACAGCCTCTCGTCTAAGAGTAAGGATCTTGCCGGATTTAAGGATGTCAGGTTCGACGAGACATCCGATTATAGCGAGACCCAGATCGATATTATTGACGTAAAAGATCCGGATCTTCAGATGGCCCTGGCACCTTATGTTAAGAACGGATACACAATAACGAGCGTTGTCGGTGAGAATTATATTACCTATAACGGTGAGCGCCTTGTCGGAAATATCTTCTTTAACAACGGATACCATATCGCCAGCTTCAGCGAGAATCTGGCCACCACAGGTTTTGTGGTCAAGGCAACGGATGAGCTTTTCCAGGCATATGTTTATGCATTGAGCAGGAGAACACTTATCGAATCTTCCAGGCAATATGATTTTGACGTAACCTCATCAGATGACCTCTATGTAATTAAGATCACATGCGAGGATATGAATGACATCGAGATCGAATATGATCCTTCTACTGGTATAATGGCTTATATAATTAAGATCGATCCTTCTGATACAGTTGGCTGATTACCCGGGAGATAGGAATAGAATGCACAAGATCCTGATAATTGAAGATGACGATGCAATTTCCAACCTGATGAAGTCAGCCCTCACCAAGGAAGGTTACACCTGTGAGACCGCTCCGGACGGTCTTACCGGAGAGCAGATGTTCGACTCCAAGAGTTGGGATCTTGTGCTCCTGGATCTCATGCTTCCCGGAATAAGCGGCTTTGAGCTTATCGATTATATCAAGCCCTCCAAGACACCCGTGATCATAATATCCGCCATGAACCAGACCGGCGATAAGATCCGCGGCCTTAAGATGGGCGCTGATGACTATATCGGCAAGCCCTTCCAGGTCGGCGAACTCTTAGCCCGCGTAGAAGCCCTCCTAAGACGGACTTCCACCGCGGAGAATATCTTCACTTACATGGATATCGAAGTTAACCTGGACTCAAGGACAGTAACCAGATCAGGCGAGCCCGTTACATTAACAGCCAAGGAATTTGACCTGCTTGAGACCTTCATCAGGAATAAGAACGTCGCGATATCCAGGAGCAATCTATATGAGATGGTCTGGAACGAACCCATAATGGGCGATACCAGAACGATCGACAATCACGTCAGCAGCCTTAGGAAAAAGCTCGGCTACGACGGTCTCATCCGTACAGTCCACGGCATCGGCTACAGAATGGATGTCATAAGATAATGAAGCTGTCCACCAAACTGTTCTTAGCTATCTTCGGCGTCACGGCAGCCACGCTGCTCGTCTTCGGATATCTCATATTATCCGTAGATTTCAAAAAGAATCTGGACTATCAGATCGACAGCGGCACAAAGGATTTCCAGACCAGCAGTCTTATCCTCTCGCAAAGCTACGATGTCTTCATCGCAAACCTTGATCACAAAAACTCCATTTCACTTGCTGCTTCTTATGCCGACAGATCAAATCCCGGCCACATCAACCTGTATACTTCATCCCAAGAACCGGTGTACACCGGAATAAGCCTTGCTATACCTGAGGATTTCTTAGATGATGCGTCGAAAAATCAATATAACAGCATCACTATAGACGGCCGCAAGGTCATAGTCTTCACAGGCACCGTCAATGTAGCAGGCAGTGGGTATATCCTTCAGACCGTAAGAGATGTAACCGTTGTCTACGATAACGCCGAAAGCCTTAGGAACAGCTTCATCATCATCCTTGTCATCTCCCTTGCATTAAGCTTTGTCATAGCTTTGGTGTTCTCCAAGACGGTCACATCCAAAGCCGAACACGTCAGGAAAACGAGCGAAGCGATGGCATCAGGCGATTATAAAAAGCGCATTAAGATCGATTCAAAAGATGAATTCGCCGCTATGTCCGAGTCATACAACAAAATGGCTGACACCATCGAAGAAAAGATATCTGAGCTTGAAGATTCGGTAAGGAAAAGAGATGACTTCATCGCGGCATTCTCCCATGAGATGAAGACTCCCCTGACCAGCATCATAGGCTATGCCGACATGATCTATCAGAGCAGTTCAGGCGACGAAGACATCAGGGATGCATCCGGCTACATCCTCAACGAAGGCTTAAGGCTCGAGAAGCTCTCCTTTAACCTTCTGAACCTGATCGCCATGGATAAAGCCGAGATCACCATGGAAAGCATTCCCGCAGAAGAGATCTTCGATGATCTCAAACACGTTTACGGATCTGAGGACCGTGATATTTCCCTCACCTTCGAATACGACGATGCATACATAACCATGGAATACGATCTGATAAAGACCGTGCTGACGAACCTCATAGACAATGCGTTAAAGTCTAATACAGACCGCATAGAAGTGACGGGCAAAGCTTCTGGTGATGGCTACACATTCAGTGTCAGGGACTACGGTATCGGAATACCGGAAGAGGATCTTAACAAGGTAATTGAAGCATTTTACATGGTCGATAAATCAAGATCCCGAAAAGCTCACGGCGCCGGCATCGGCCTTGCCCTTTGCGACAGGATATTAAAGCTCCACAACTCACGGTTAGATATTCAGAGTAAACTGAATGAAGGCACGACAGTAAAGTTCACTATATAAGCGGCACAAATGGCGGTACAAAATGGTGTTTGAGGGGCTTATGTCCAGCAAATGTGCTGCTAGGCGGCACAAATGGCGGCACAAAACGCTGCTGCCCGCATGGAGCCGTTCAGTGACGAAAAGCGACACGAAATGACGCCAAAACGTGTCATTTTACGGCAATATCCGCGAAAGTGACGAAAACTGACACAAAACGTGCGCAAAACGTGTCATTTCGCGTCACTGGCGGAAGCGGGTCCCCACGCGTCACTGGTGGAAGCGAGCCCCCGCCCACAAAAAAAAGGCTGCCCCTCAGGACAGCCTCTATGCAAACTCAATCTATTCCCTATTACTATCAGTTATTCAGCTACGAGCATGTTGTATGCTTCGATCTTCCTGATCCTTCTTGTCTGCAGGAGAGCAAGTACGAAGGATACTATAGCCAGGCCGATGCCGATCAATACAACACCTGCTACCGGAATGTCGAAGCTGCACTTCATAAGTCCGAATGCATGCATGAATGTCGACATGTAAGGGTTGGCACTAAAGTAAGATCCGATGGAGAACACGATTATGGATACGATCACAGGCGGCATGAAGCTTAATGCTGTCTGGAGCATGAGGCTTCCGGATGTATAACCAAGCGCCTTGTAGATTCCGTAATCCTTTCTCTTGTGATAGATAAGTGACTTGATCAGGAGGAAGAGTATGAGTCCGATTACGACTACCGAAACAACTATCATTACGATAAGCATCATTGCTGATATGCTCTTGAATGTAGTCATACTGCCTCCGATGATCTTAAAGAAGTCCATCGTATTAATTACGTGTGCGCCATACTTATCCTTGCACTCTTCAAGTATCTTTTCCGTCTCTTCGATATTGGCATCATTGTCACTGCTTTCGTTTGCAATATCAAACCAGAACCAGCCGGGGATCTGATCGATATCCAAAAGATGATCAGCTGCCTTATATGTAAGAAGCGCTTCGCGTCCTGCATTGTTGGTCGTCTGGATAAGACCTGTGATCAGGTAATTAAATGAATTATCACCATAATCGAGTTTGATCTCATCGCCGATGTCATATCCGTATTTTTTCGCAAAAGAACCGCTTATAACTACTTCGTTGTCATACTCAGGAAGTCTTCCCTTGTAGCAGATGGAGGAATTCCTCATTTTCGAAGGATCCTTGACGATGTATGTGAATAAAGACTCTTCTTCGTTGTAGTACAGACTGAGGTTAATGATCTCTCTTACGTTTTCTACATCCTTCCTGGATTCGAGATAATCACGGATCGCATCCTTGGTCTCGAGGTCAGATGCTACAACACCGGCACAAAGTTCGGTAGTAAGGATCTCAACCTTCGGATTACGGCTGAAGTTTTCGAACATGAGGAGAGCTATGATACATGCGAAAACCATGAATCCGACTACGAAGAACGTGATGACATTCTGCTTCATGTTGCCGAAGAAAGTCTTCATCGCAAGGCTCATTGTGGGATTTAAAGAAGTCTTATCAAGTGCAACGTGATTCTTCTTGAAGTTATGTGACTCAACGCCTTCTTTTAAAGCTACGATAGGATGGATCTTTCCGATCTTTCTTGCACTCAGCACAGTAACTATAAGAGCGAATACGATTACAAATGCAATCGGGATCAATGTCGCCATTAGATTAAAAGATATGTTGTAGGAAAGTCCCATCTGACCGATCATGATCCCTGCAAATATCGGCATGAAAACATATGAAAGAATTATGCCCGTAATGCTTGCGATAACTGCCAGAGCAAGGAACCAGACGATAAGTGACAACTTGATATCCTTACCCGTATATCCGATAGCCTTAAGAGCTCCCAAAGTCTTCATGTTCTCATTAACGTAATTCGAAATGCAGTTTGCGAGCATCATTGCAACGGCGATTACGATAAGAGATGTGAGAACAAGGATAGATACTGCAACGATGAGTCCGATAAATGTTCTGTTGCTGATAACGACATCCAAAGGGCTTCCGTCCATGACGGTATTGGGATTAACCTTTAACATCTCGTTGCTGATCCTGATCCTGAAAGCGCCCGGCTCCACGCCGTCTTTAAGGTCATAGATAATAACGATGCATTCGCCCGTTTCGTGTTCCTCATCCCAGACCTTCTTATAGCTTGCGTCATCAAGAACGAATTCATATCTGCCTGTATTGTTGCCGCCGCCGTATACGACGTCATTAAAGCCTCTTACCTTATAGCTGTACTTCTTTCCGGCATTCTCGAATTCATAAATATCGCCGATCTCATATCCGCCTGAAGTATTAAACTGATAAGGCAGGTAAACATAATTCTCGGTTATTGAAGTATCTTCCTTAACGATCTCAAAGAAGTTCATTTCTCTGGTAAAAGCGGATGAGTCTGTTAAGTTCAGACTGATGCCGACCTCACCATCACCGAAAGGCAGAGAAAGCGTAGGATAATTCAGATTGCGGTATACATAATATTGGTCCGTATCTTTGCCGATAAGTTCTTCGATCTTCTCATCTGTAAAGCCTTCGAGATCATCTCTTATGAGAATAAAACCGTCGCCGCCTTTAAGTCTTTCAGCTGCTTTTTGCGCTGTCGGATAGCAATCGAAAAAGATCAGGAGCGAGATGCCTACCAGGCATGTTGCGATCATCATCAAAAGGAATAAGCCGACAGACGTACCTCTGTTTTTTCTGAGGTTCGATTTTGCAAGTAATAATACCTTGTTCATGATTACCACCCCATCTTTGCGAGGAAGTCATTAAGCTTCTGATGACGCTCCTTATCACCGGTCACATACTTGCCGAGATTGCACTCGCCTGCGATCTCACCGTCCTTGACGTAGAGCACGCGGTTACCTCTTCTGGCACTTGTGATATCATGTGTGACCATTACGATCGACTGGCCCTTCTCGTTAAACTTAGTAAGCGTATCAAGCACAGCCTTACCTGTCTGTGAGTTCAAAGCTCCTGTCGGCTCGTCAGCGAAAACAAGCTTCGGATCATTGATGAGAGCTCTTGCGATACCTACTCTCTGCGCCTCACCGCCTGAGATCTGCGAGGGGAACTTATTCCACAAAGCCTCTTCGATACCTACAGCCTTCAGAAGTTCGCCGGCCTTCTTTACAAGGATCTTCTTATCTCTGTATACGAGAAGTCCTGCTGCCAAAAGATTATCCAGAACGCTCATTGATTCTACGAGGTATACCTGCTGGAAAACGAATCCGCAGTTGCTTCTTCTGAAGAGCGCGAGCTCGTCGGTATTCATCTTGGTGATCTCTTTGCCGTCGAAAGATACAGAGCCCAATGTCGGTTTGTCCATTCCTGAGAGCGAATAAAGAAGTGTTGATTTGCCTGCGCCCGAAGCACCCATGATGATCGTGAAATCACCTTCATAGATCTCAAGGTCTATATTCTTAAGCACGTGCTGCTGAATGCCGCCGTTGGAAAAAGTCTTACAAAGTTTCTTGGTTTCAATAATGTTTTTCATGTCTTGCGACCTCCTTATAGCATAGAGGATATTCTTTTAACCCTTAAATGCCTTTAAGGAACTCTTAAATAGTTCTTAAATCAGTTTCTGTAATAAATCGCGAAAATCTTTTCGAGAATTACAGAAAAATGCGTTTCCCTGTAATTTCCGGGCTCTTTTAGAGCGTTTATTACAGACGGCGGAAAACAGGGGTCAGACCAGCCTCAGATATACGGCAACTTCAAAACCTTTTTCGAGGTTCCTGAGGCCAAGCTTGCCGTTCATCTTTTCAACAAAGTAATTAGTAAGATAAAGGCCAAGACCTGCGCCATCCTTATCCACAGCGTTGCTGCCTCTTTTAAATTTCTCAGTAAGCAGAGGGATCTCTTCTTCCTTAACGCCGGGACCTTCGTCTGCGATCCTTATTATAAGATAATCGCCCGCGGTCTCGGTATTGATCTTAATAGAAGTATCCGCGTATTTATAAGAATTCATAAATATATTATCGAAGACCTGCTGGAGCCTCAATTTATCGATGAATACGTTGCATTCGGGAATAGTAAAAGCTCCCGCGCGCTTAAGATAATCAGAGTTGCTGATAAGGCCGGTGATAATGTCAGAAGGCTGCATTCCGGGATTAACACCGATCTCAGTTATATCCTGGACGCTTGATGTGAAGAGGTTATCCACAAGTGATTTTATCTGATCGGTCTTGGCATTGATAACACCGAACATCTCCTTGGTCCTGTCTTCTTTTGTGACCTCGTAACCGATCTCGGAAGTAGACTTGATGGACGCGATCGGAGTCTTGATATCGTGTGATAATTTGGCGATCATTTCCTTCTTGTCGTCGCTCGCTTTTTTCTCTGCGATACGTGCCCTCTTAAGCTCAGTGCGCATGAGATCAAAGCTCTCGGTGAACGCGCCGAAGACATGTCCTTTATCCATCTCAAGAGGCATGTCGAGATTGCCTCCGGCGACTCTCTCGGCGAATGAATTAAGGTTCTTAAACGGCGTGATAATGCTCTTTCTGATGTAGATATACCAGAAGACAAGGATGACTATCTGGAGCACGCCGACGATGACGGAAAGCATTATAACTTTAGTCTTTACGCCGTTTAACTGTTCATCCGTGCTGTAATCGAAGATGACCTTGCCGATGACTTCGCCGTCGACTTCAAGATCAAGTATCAGTCCGCGCGTCTTTATCGCATCATTTACGGATTCCGCAAGGCCGTCACGGGTCTTATATACAAGCCTGCCGTCATTATCGATGACCGTATAATCGAGCTGGGTATTGTACTTGGATGTGTCACCGTAATTCTCGGAGACCGAATACATGCATTCATTGACTTTGACGGGGTCAGTCTTAATATCCTTGATCCCGTAGACAATGAAAAAACACGCCAGAGCTTCGGCGATAAAAGTAAGGATCAGCAGAAAAATGAACGGCGCTTTTTTCATAATATTATTCGGGCGCTACGAACTTGTAGCCTTCCTTCCAGACGGTCACGATGTACTTGGGATCCTGCGCGTCCTTCTCGATGGCTTCCCTTATCTTTCTGATGTGAACGTTCAGCGTGCCGTCTGTCGTGAACTTATCGTTCCAGACGTTATCGAAGATCTCTGTTTTTGTGACGAGTCTGTTCTTGTTCGCGATAAGGTAGTCTAAAAGCTTCCATTCGATCGATGTGATCTTCTTTTCCTCGCCGTTTACGAAAACAGTTTTGTTAGCTGAATCAAGCTTAAGATAGCCGTCATCAAAATCGGTCTTCGGCGCGGATAAAGCATCGGAATCGGCACTTGCAAAACGCTTTAACACCACCTTTACCTTCGCGAGCAGAACGCCCAGAGAATAAGGCTTTTCGATGTAATCGTCACCTCCGATATTAAGGGCGATTATCTTGTCGTCATCAGTATTCCGGGCCGATATAAAAAGGATCGGAATATTAAGAGTCTGACGGATCTTCTTGCAGAGCTCAAAGCCGCTGCCGTCAGAAAGATTTATGTCGAGGAGCACAACGGCAGGTTCGTTGTTGCTCAAGAAAACGTTGGCTTCAGCAGCTGAATATACGGCCGCCGTCTTAACGTCGAACATGTTGAAATACTCTGCCGTATTATTCGCAAGCTCTTTCTCGTCATCGATTATCAAACAGTCGTAACGCATGTATCCTCCTTAATATTCGATCTCTTCCATGCCGTGCGAATAGTCGCGGAAAAGTCTGATGCCGCCGGCATTTGCGCCGAACTCATCCAGATCGATCGCAATAAAGATCTCACCGTCTTTATCCCTGAAGTAGTATGCAGTTCCCATCGGCGCACCGTCTCTTTCTGAAGGAAATAACTCATCTATTTCTTCGTATGACAGGAACTCATTGATGTAAGCGCCGAGCGAATCTAAAAATACAGCATCCGGATCGTAATTCTCATGGACATAATCTATGATATCGAATTCATTCGACTTGGTGTATTCACCGTTCGAAGCATCGTAGGTACCGATGTAAACATTATCTTCAACGTAAAGCAGATAGTTCATGGGGCGGAGATTTTTCGTGTCGTATTTTGCAAGAAGCTTATCAACTTCTTTTACTGCCTTCTTTGCATTTTCCCCGCTTTCACGGCTGTCAAAACTCAGCTTGTAAATACCGGTTTCAGGATCAAAACTGAAACCGTATTCTTCTGCCAGATCACGAAGTCCGCTGTCTGCTTTGTCCAGGAGATAGGCCTGATATTTCGTGTCAAAATCAGAAGATTTATACTCCTGATGCCCGAAAACGCTTCCGTCGATAACGATCGATGACATGGATGAAGTAACGCTGTATTCGATGCCGGTCTCCTTGTCTTTGAGATAAACCGTACGAACCTCGTCTTTGCCGCTTCCTGAGTGATCCTGACTTATATATTCACAGTCGCCGTAATTACTTTTCGCATAACGGATAAGATCTGACTTGCCCGATACCTTGCACGAACAGAGCGCCAGAACTGCTGCTAACATCAACAGGTAAATGGCGGTTCTTTTCACTGCAAAACGGGTTCTCATATCAATCCTTTTCAGACTGGTAATTGCCGGTCTTTACGTTGTAATAAGCAAATATCTCATCGCCGCCGGAATAAAAGGTATAGCTTACAAAGCGCATATCCTTGACATCATAATCAGCAAAGACGTCATCGATCTTATCAGCGACCTTAACCGCTTCATTATCTTCGATATCCCCGTCAAAAATTAGCCTTACGCTCTCTCCGTAATGACTGATCTCACAATCGTATTTTTCCTCTAAAGACTTAAGATCCTTTTTTGCCTCATCGAAGAGATAATCATAATACTTATCTTTGAAATCAGATGTCGTGCTCGCAGGCGGAATAATGTCAGATGCGGCAGAAGAATTGCCGTTCATACCGGATGTGACGGTATATTTGATGCCTGTCTCCTTGTCCTGAAGATACAGAGTGCGGTATTCGTTATTACCGCTTCCGCCGTGATCTTCCTTTAAGAATTTACAGTCACCATATACTTCTTTTGCATATTTCAGAAGACTGTTCTTGCTCCTGATCGTGCATGAACAGAGAGATAAAACTGCCGCAATGACCAGGATCCCTGCTATGGCTTTTCTAAAGTAATGTTCAGGATTGATCTTTTGCATACGGATTCCTCTTTTCCCCGCGGTCAGCCGTTTGCCGTATATGTCTTGGTAGCCGCGTTGTAAGATCCTACGAAAGCAGTCGAATTGACGTAGATGTGATATGTTATGGGACGGATATTCCTGTCGTCGTATTTTGCGAGGATCTTATCAAACTCTTCCGGCACCAGCTCGGCATATTCGCTGCTTCCGCGGTCGATGAAATTGATGTTGAACTTGCCGTACTCATAATCGAAAGTAAAATGATACTGTTCCTTCAGTACTTCGATCTCATCGCCGGCGCCTGCCTTGATCATGTATTCGACATAAAGGCCGTCAAAATTGGATGAAGTAACAGCGCTTTTACTGTCCTGGCTCTTCTTGGAAGTTACTTCGTACTGGATCCCCGTAGCCTTATCTTCGAGCACAACGATGCGTCGTTCAGTGCCGTTGAGATTATCGCGGGTCTGGCTTATATACTTGCAGTCGCCGTAATTATCCTTACCGAACTTAACAAGCGTTCCCTTGCTTGCGACGCCGCAAGAACAAAGCGTTATTACCATAGAAGCCAGAAGCAGTCCGGCTGTTATCTTTCTTCCAATACTGGTGTTCTTCATTTGAAAACTGTTCCTTTTTCCTTTATATCAAGATAAGATTTTACTTCAAAATCCCTTAATATGCTAATTTATGTGCCCGGGCAGGCGCTTTAGATCGTAATAACGAATACCTTCATATACTCTTCTCCAAGCCTGTAGCGGTTGATCTCAGGCTTCTGGACGAGTTTTAAGCTGAATCCGTGCATCTCGCAGATGCGTGAAGACAAAGGCAGTCCCAGACCCGTGCCGCCGTCAGAAGCGCGCGACTCGTCGCCTGTTACAAATGGTTCGAAGATCTGTTCCTTCATGTCCTCAGCTATCTCGTCGCCGGTATCAGCCACAAAGATCCTGATATCTTCATCCGAAGTGACTGACACGCCTATCTTTGTGCCTTCGGGATTATGGCGTATCGCATTGGTAATGAGGTTCGTAATAACGCGCGACAGCTGCTTGCCGTCCGCTTCGATATAGACCGGATTATCAGGGATATTAACGTCCAGAGTATCGCCTGCGACTTCCGTGTCGGTATAGCTCAAAGCGCAGCAGGCACGTACTGTCTCGCAGATATCAAGCTTCTCTTTCTTGAGGGTAAAACCTTCGCTGTCGAGCTTTACATAATCTAAAAGAAGCGCTACGACCTCATTCATCCTGTCGGTCTTGGCCATTATCGCTTCGTGGTATTCGGTATTCTTTTCGGGAGGCACCATACCGTCATTTAAAGCCTTCGCATAACCGTAGACGGTGGTCATGGGGGTCTTTAAGTCGTGGACGATATTGGAGATCATGAGGTAACGGCGCTTCTCTTCGGCGTGGCGCTCCTCATCTTTCTCATGCTCGAGTTTACGGATCTCTTTTGCCGCGGATAAAGCGAAAACAATACCTGCTACGACATAAGGTGTCACAAGGATTATCGCGATGACTAACAAAGAAAGCGCCAGGAGCCATGCAGCTCCGGGATTCTCATGCAGGTTAATGACCGTCTGTACAGCTGCTTTATTATTTCCGTTTGGTCCGGACAAAAGGCCTATAAGCGCGTTATATGCGCTTTCGGGAGATACATGGAAGAACGGCCATACTTTATTGACTATGGCTGTAGCTGCAACGACAAATAAAATAACGAAAAGCTTTTCGGAGCTCTCGGGAGATACGATCTCTTCAAGATTAAAGGCCTTGATAATAAACGGCATAAAGCATTTGTTCGTCACGAGTACGATCGCAAATTCGACCATGCTGGTAACGATCAGGACCAGAAAGAATCTGGAAAGGATAAAGCCTCTCAGCTGTCTTTCACTGCTCACCTTTCTGTCCTCCCGTAAAACCCTTCGTCATCTTCAGGCTTCAAGCCTGTAGCCTAATCCGCGCAAAGTCTTGATATAGCGTGAAGGATCGCTGTCGAGCTTGGTCCTGAGCTTGCTAATAGCGACCATTATATTGTTGTCGGCAACGAAATAATCCTCGCCCCAGGCATATTCATAGATCTGCTGCTTGGTAAATACCTTGCCGGAATGCTTCATCAAAAGCTCCATGATCTTATATTCAACAGATGTCAGTTCAATGGGCTGGCCTGCCTTTAAGAGCAGACATTTATCGGTATCAAGAACGAGATCGCCGCAGGAGATTGTCTCTTTCTTCTCTTCACTTCCTCCGAGCGCGTGGAATCTTCTTAAGAGCGACTTTACGCGGGCAACGACTTCCAGGGGATTAAAGGGCTTGCAGATATAATCGTCTGCGCCGACATTAAGGCCTAAGATCCTCTCGGCGTCAGCAGTCCTCGCGGAGATTATCATGACGGGAACGTTGCTTACCGCTCTGATGTCCTTGAGAACGTGTATACCGTCTTTTCCGGGCATCATGATATCGAGCAGAACGACATCAGGCTTAAAGCTCTCCATAGCGCCTGATAATTCTTCGCCTGTAGCGACTTCCGCTACTTCGAATTCATCGTTCTCAAGGTAGAGTCTTAAGAGATTCCTGATCTCCTTCTCGTCATCTGCGATCAATACTTTGTAACCCATAAAGTGCTCCATTTCCAAAGCCGGCCGGAGGAGACGAATCTCCTCCGGCTGCTCTTATTATAACCTATTCCTATTCCCCAATTTTCCTTTATCTGTCCCTATTCCGATTTTCATAAACTATCCCATATTATGCGGCGTTGATACCATACTTGATCGACTCATAGAGTGCTGCATCTGTTGCTGCCTTGTAAGGCTCTACGAAGAAGATTCCTGCAAGACCGAATGACAGTGCTGACAAAAGATCCCATCCGATGAAAGAAAGATCAAGTACGAAAGTTCTCCACTTGTTGCCCTTCATGAGTTCCTTGCTCTGATCCAAAGCGCTTCTGAAGTTGATCGTAGGATCTTCGCTTACGATATAAGGAACCAGTCTGTACTCATATGACTTGATGATTCCCGGAATGATGAACAAAAGGCTCCAGAGGAAGATAAAAAGATCTCTTAAGAATGCTGTCTTTACGACATTCTTGTAGTTCTTTGAATCGAAAACATATACGATGTTGCTGAGCTTTGCGGGTTCATCGAGATTCTTTCTGAAGAACTTTCTGCATCCGTATTCAAACGGTGCCATGAGGAAATATCTGATTGCCAGTGAAAATGCAGTAGCGATAAGCATTACGATGAAGAATAGAATTGCTATTCCGATCAAGGCTCCTGCGAAGACTCCCGTGAATTCCGCGTCATCCTGGGAGATATGAGTTGTGACTCCGTTGCCCGGATCAATTTCGATATCAAAATCTGTCTCGCTCAGATCATCAGATGAAGAATAACCCGTGCTTGTTTCATCCTCGTAGGTTTGCATCATGCCTGCTGCGCTTCCGATCGAAGTTCCGACCGAGCTTCCGCTTGCTCCGGCTGTACCTATTACCAAAGCCAGGATCAATGCGACGAGCACACACTTCCAATAATTACCAAAAAAGCTCTTCTTACCTTTTTGCTTTACATTTTTCCTAGTCCACATATTTGCGACCCCTTTCTTTCTCTATTCCTATACGGAACTTTCCCCGGGTTCCTATCCCTTACGATGTTCATTCTACATATCGAACCTTAACTGCCTAATCGCTAAACCTTAACATAACATTAACTTAATCCTCCGAATTTGATACAATATTCTCGGAATTCCTAGGGATAGAGGGGGTAAAGCCATGTCAGAGAATGCTAATGTTCAGATCATCAATGAAGTCACCATGTCAAATACTGACGTTAAGTGCCCGGGATGCGGCGCTACCGTCAAGTACGATCCTGCGACACTTACAATGCTGTGCCCTTTCTGCGGCACTTCCAGAGCGTTGCCGCAGCCTGAAGCAGGAAAAGTTATCGAAGAATTAGACTTCAATTCCGCGGTTCAGCGCGCGAGCGTCAACTGGGGCGTGGTCCGTAAGCTGATCGTATGCGCAAACTGCGGCGGTCAGGCTCTTTACGATGCTTCACAGGTATCAGGATGCTGTCCTTTCTGCGGATCTACGAGCGTCATGCCTGCTGCTGAGAATGAGCAGATCATGGCTCCCGGAGCGCTGATTCCTTTCTTTGTTGATAAAGACAGAGCCCAGAGATGCTTTTGGGACAATGTAAAAAAGAAGCGTTTTGTCCCCAAAGATGTCCAGACCGCAAAGCTCGAGAACTTAGTAGGTCTTTATCTGCCCTTCTGGACATTTGATACCGACACGGTCTCTTCTTACGTAGCCAAAGTCGGTTTCACTCACGAGACCAAAGACGGTTCTTATACCACATATAAGAACTATAAGGGCGTGTGCAATTATTTCATAGATGACCAGATCGTTTTCGCGACCGACAAAGTCAGACATCCTTTTATCTCAAAGGTGCAGACTTTTAACTTTACACAGCTCGTTCCATATGCGCCGGAATATCTTGCAGGCTTTGCAGCCGAGCGTTATACGGTCGGTCTTAATGACGGCTGGGAGCGCGCGAAGGTCTACATCGATCAGAAGCTCAGGCACGACATCGGTGAGCACGAGCGTATCGAGCACAGGGGCGACTGCGTAAAAGAAGTTAAGCTCTCTACCAATTACTACAACGTAACGTTCAAATACATTCTGGCGCCGATGTACCTCGCCACATATAAGCACGCTAATAAAACGTACAATGTCGCCATCAACGGTCAGACCGGTGCGACATTCTGCGATGCGCCTTCTTACCTGTGGAAGATCATCCTGTTTATCGTGCTTGGT